>JAEEGJ010016493.1_pt1 | contig 16935 bp, 5 predicted proteins | sample 8958761 | NCBI WGS metagenome assembly JAEEGJ01 (sample SAMN16246546, study PRJNA631951) | gut metagenome | biome: gut microbiome; feature: rumen; material: RS-attached | host: Bos | place: Iran: Karaj | collected 2018-10 | reverse complement strand
CGAGCGGAGATTTGAAAAATATTTGTTGAGAGTATGCGGAATACGTTTGGACATATCTTTACGCTGACCACGTTTGGCGAGAGCCACGGGGAAGCCATTGGCGGTGTGGTTGACGGCATGCCTGCCGGCATAGCCATTGACCTGGACTTTATTCAGCAGGAGCTGAACCGCAGGCGCCCAGGGCAGAGTGCCCTTACCACCAGCCGTCAGGAAGCTGACCAGGTGGAGCTGCTCAGCGGCGTGTTTGAAGGATTCTCCACAGGAACGCCCATCGGTTTCCTGGTCCGCAACACCAACCAGCATTCCCAAGACTACGAGAACCTACGCAGCCTCTTCCGTCCGTCACATGCCGACTATACCTATCAATATAAATATGGTACGCGCGACCATCGTGGCGGTGGACGTTCCTCGGCCCGCATCACCATCAGCCGCTGCGTAGCGGGGGCTTTGGCCAAACTGGCCCTCCGACAGTCAGGCATCAGCATTCAGGCCTATACGCAACAGGTGGGCGGCATTGCACTGGAACATAGCTACCAACACTACGACCTCACGCTGACCGAGACGAATGCCGTACGCTGTCCCGACCCCGAGAAGGCAGCGGCAATGGAACGGCTCATCCGCGAGGTAAAGGGCGAGGGCGACACCATCGGGGGCATTATCAGCTGCGTGGTCAAGGGCTGTCCAGCCGGCGTTGGCGAGCCTGAGTTCAGCAAACTGCACGCCGACTTAGGAGCCGCCATGCTGAGCATCAATGCCGTGAAGGGCTTTGAGTACGGCGAGGGCTTTGCCGGAGTGACCCAGCGCGGCAGTGAGCAGAATGACATCTGGCAGGAAGGATTTGCCACACAAAGCAACCATAGTGGAGGCATACAGGGCGGCATCTCCAACGGACAGGACATCTACTTCCGCGTGGCCTTCAAGCCTGTGGCTACGCTGCTCCGCGAACAGCAGACCATAAACGTTGACGGCAACGAGACAACGTTTACGGCCAGCGGACGTCACGACCCCTGCGTGCTGCCCCGTGCCGTACCCGTAGTAGAAGCAATGGCGGCAATGGTCATACTGGACCACCTGCTGCTCAGTAAAACGGTGAGGATATGAATCTAAAGGGGTCATCTGACGAAGGTGGACCTCTTTTTTTGTCAATAAACGACTATTTTGGTTTTAAATTCAAAAAAAATCCGTAAAAGTATTGGAAGTTTCAAATATTGTTTGTAACTTTGCCCCTGCAATTCAGGGTTTGGGAAAATCCTAATATGCTTTAGTTAAGTCTAGTTTAGTTTTTGTGTTGGTTGAGGGCGGCTGAAAAGCCGCTCTCAAATTTTTATGTCGTCAGCGGTTGAGCCTGTCATATAGGAAGGCAGAGAACAACAACGTGAGGACGGCACAGAGGATGATGGAAAACAGTATGAGGAGGTAGAGCCCGACGGCAGACATGAGCTTCATTCCACCTATGAAAAACAGCGCAACAAAGGGTATGAGCATGAGCAGCGATACGAGAAGCCAGCGCCAGAAGGACAAGGCGAGCGTTCGCGTAATCACCCTGCGGTAATAGGGGAGCAAGGCCTCAAACTGCTTGGCACCGTTACCTACAAGAAACTCGCGCAGCCCCTCCTGCGTATGACGTGAATGGTGATGAACCAGCAACCCCGTCCTGCCCACGACGAACGTCTCGTCGGCCAGCAAAAAGAGCAGGGGCATGAGCAGCAACGGCTGGAAGACGTCCATACGCCAGTTGAGAAGGAGGTAATCAACGATTCCTGTCAATAAAATCATTGGTACTGCGCAGATGAACAGGGGCAGCAGCACACGGCGGTTGGATGCAGAAAACTTCATATTAACTTATCAACTTATAAACTTATAAACTCACAAACTCACCAACTCTAACGACATTATCGGTCATGCCAAGGACTGACGGTAAGTTGCTGACCACAAGGACGGCCGACCCGCTGTCGGTGAGCTGACGCAACAGGTTCATGAACTCTGCGTGGGAGTCCCAGTCGAGCTCAGCGGCAGGTTCGTCAATCAGCACCAGTCTGCGCTGCCGTACTACAACCATTCTCAGCAGCTCCAGGTACTGTTGCTGGAGGGTGAGGGAAGACCAGGGCGCAGTCTCCTTTTCGTCAACCTGAGGCACCTCCCACAGGAACCGCAGAGGAGACTTCCCTGAGGAAGGTTGGAGGGGAGCGAGGACATCGCAGATCCTGTCTTGTCCGGGCAGGGGCACCAGACGGCTGGGAACGTACGACATGAAACGGCGGAAATAGGAAGCCGACAAGGGGGAGAGCAGTTCCCCGTCGTAGCTGATGTGTCCGCCTTCAATGGGAAGCAGACCCAGAATGGCGCGCAGCAGGGTGGTTTTTCCAGCACCCTTCGGTCCGGAAATACACGCCAGCTGACCGTCGCTCACCGTGAGTGATACCGTCTGCTTCAGCGGTTTGAGGATAACATCGTGTAGTTCTAACATAATTTTCGTACAAAAGTACGAATTAATTATGAATTATGAATTATGAATTAAGAATGAAGAATGAAGAATGTGGAATGTAGAATGTGGGGTAGTGGGGGGATTTTTGTTTTTGAAATTTCATTCATTGAAAAAAAATGTATTTTCGCGACTTTAATTTCAAAACATGTTCTAAAATTCAAAAAAGATGAAGAAGTTGCTATTTACTATGTTTTTGCTGACGGCGCTGGCCTTTGCGGGTGGGGCGCAGGTCACGATTCTCTCCGAGGGTTTTGAGAACGGAACGGTTCCGGCCGGGTGGACCATTCTCGATGCCGACAATGACGGGCATGCCTGGGAGCACAGCTCCTTTTCGGGTGTCCTCGGCGGGCACACCGGCGAGAACTCTTTCGTGTCGTTCTCGGTTGACAACTCCACCGGCAATGCGCTGTTTCCAAACGACTGGCTGGTTTCTCCGGCTATCACGTTGGCCGGGAACAGCACTCTGTCGTTCTACCGTATGGTAGGCTACTTTTCCTATGCCGAGCATTACGGAGTGTACATCTCTACCACGTCGCCGACCGATCCCTCTTCTTTCACACTGCTGTTTGAGGAGACCCCCACGCATGAAACTTACGCATGGGCGATGCGGACGGTCGATTTGAGCGCCTACACCGGTCAGACGGTCTATATCGCCTTCCGGCACTTTAACAGTTCCGACCAGTTGGTTCTCGGTTTGGATGACATCACGGTGACGACTCTTGCGACTACGCCGTTCATCACTGCCTTGCCCACGGCGCTTCAGTTTTTGGACGTGCCGGTGGGTGCCCCTTCCGCCGCGCAGACGCTGACGGTGGAGGGCTACAATATCACGGGCGGCATCGATGTCACGGTGAACGCCCCCTTCGAAGTCTCCCTCGACAACAACAACTTCAGCTATTTCGTTACGATACCGGATACGAGCAATACACTGTATGTCAGATATTTCCCGACCAATGGCGGAGCGGATTCCTCTTCGCTGACCCTCACCAACGGCTCGGCCTACACGGAGGTTCCCCTCTATGGTACCAGTGTCGAATGCGGCAATATAAGTCTGCCGTATGTGCAGAATTTCAACAGCACATCCGAAAACGACATTCCGGAGTGCTGGCAACGGATAAACTCGTTTGACGGTTACCCCAAAACCACCGACGACTATACTTCGCAAGGAGATAACGTGCTGATGTTCAAATGCGATTATAGCACCTACGAACCCATCTACGCCGTCCTTCCGATGATGCCGTCGGATCTCAACACCTTGCAGATTTCCTTCTACACCTTCCGCGAGGGATCCTGGTCGGGCACGCTCAGTGTGGGTTATGTGACCAATCCTGCCGACAGCAGCACTTTTGTGCCGGTATGGTCGATCAATGCCGCGCAGATTGGCGACAACAACCCCCATCCTTACATCGTCGGATTCAACAATGTGACCCTTGACCCGAGTTCCAACTATTACATCACCTTCAAATACGAGACTAGCTCCAACTGGTACTGGTTCGTCGATGACATCACGGTGGAAGAGCTCCCGTCCTGTGGTGCTCCCGGCAGTTTGCAGACCAACCAGGTGACGAGCACGAGCGCAGTGCTTTCTTGGTACGGTACTGACGGCAACTACAATATTTATTATAAGACTTCCTATGACACTAGCTGGACGGAGATTTTGAATGTCTCGTACGACACTGCGGGTTATCTGCTCGACAACCTGCTTCCGGCCACCGCTTACACCTGGTATGTGGCGAACGTTTGTCCCGACGGTTCGATTGTGAGCAGTTTGGGCAACGCCACGTTCACTACGGAGTGTGCCGTTTTCTCCGCCCCCTTCTCACAGTCTTTCGACGGCTCCACCAACCTCCCGCAGTGCTGGGGACGCTATGATGGACTGGCCAGCAACGTTTTTGCGGGTACATCCCTGAGCCCCACCACTTCCGGCTGGGTGTTCAACAATACCAATGTGTTCGGGGCCAACCATCCGAAAGTGAACATTTACGGTACTTCCGTGAGCAAGTGGTTGGTGACGCCCGCCATCGACCTCAGCGGTGTGTCCAGCCCTGTGCTGATGTTCGACCTTGCGCTCACGGCTTGGAACAGTACCTCCGCCATCTCGAACCCCACGGGCCAACCTGACGACAAGTTCATGGTGATCGTCTCCACGGACCTCGGCGCCACCTGGAGCGCGTCCAACGCCACCGTTTGGAGCAACGACGGCAACGGCGATTATGTCTATAACCAGATATCCAACACGGGGCAAGAGATCACCATCTCGTTGGCCGACTATGCCAACCAGACCGTTATGATCGCCTTCTATGGCGAGTCCACCGTGTCCAACGGCGACAACGACCTCCATATCGACAATGTGATGGTGGCGGGTGCCACATCCTGCGCAAAGCCCACCAATCTTTCCTTGGTGGCCACAACCTCCACGTCTGTGACATTGTCGTGGACGGAGAACGGCACGGCCACCGCGTGGAACATCGAGTATGGCCCGGCCGGCTACGTCCAGGGTTCCTCTTCCGGGACGCTGGAACCGGCGAGTACCAATCCTTTCTCACTCGGAGGACTTTCGTCCATCGCCTACGATTTCTACGTGCAGGCAGACTGCGGCGGCGAGCAGAGCCTTTGGGTCGGTCCGATCACCGTCACCCCTGGCGCTTACAATATGGGAACTTCCGGCTCTGACACGCTGACGGCTTGCTCCCTGACGATTTACGACAACGGCGGTGCCGCGGGCAACTACAGTGCAAGCTGCGACTACACGCTGGTTCTCTATCCCGAGACCGCCGGCGTTTCGGTCGCCATCGCGGGCACGTATGTCACGGAAAGCTGTTGCGATTATCTTCGCATTTTCGACGGAGCGGACACCAACAACACCATGCTCGGCGATTTCAGGGGCACGGGCACCATCTCCGCGGTGGTCGCCTCCAACGGTCCGCTGACCCTCTATTTCCATTCCGACGGAGGTATGCAATACAGCGGCTTCGAGCTTACCACCTCTTGTGTCACCTGTTCGCCTCCCGGCAACGTGACGGCTTCCAACATCACGCCCAACTCCGCGGATCTGACTTGGACGGGCTCGGTTTCTTCCTACAAGGTGGAATACAAGGCTGACGGCGACGCGGCATGGACCACGGAGATCGTCACGGATACGACCCTCAGCCTCGTCAATCTCACTGACTTGACGACTTATACGGTGAATGTCTATAGCAATTGTGGTGGCGAGTTTTCCCCCGCGGCGACCATCACCTTCCACACCCCGATGATTGCCACGCCCATTCCGTATTCCACGGATTTCAGCGCTACGAACGACTGGGTGTTTAACAACGGTTACAGTTCCACTTACTGGATGATCGGGAATGCCGGCGGTGGCAACAACGCGATGTTTGTGACCACCAATGGCTCCACCCCTGGATATAATATCGGCAGTTTTGCGGCGGTTTCCGCTGAGAAGATGTTCACTGTGGGCGATGCCGCGGAGTTGGCAATCAGTTTCGATGTGAAAGTGGGCGGTGAAGGTGCCTTCGACTACCTGAAGGTGTTCCTTGCCCCGGCCGACCAGGAATATCCCGCAGCCACCACCAATGTCGCTTACACGAACGAAACCTATTCCGAGTATGCCGTCAATTTCACCGATTTCCTCCAGTACAGCTCTTATCCTTCCTATCCGTACAAATTCAACCTTACTGGCAACAACACGGTGCATATTGGGGTGATGATGCCCAACCCGAACCAGAACCCGACCGCCACCTCGACGGCCAAGTTGGTCTTTTTGTGGAAAAATGACAGCAGCGGTGGCGAACAGCCCGGTGCCGTTGTCGACAATGTGGAAATCGCGGCGCTCACGTGCACGACGCCCACGAACCTGACTGTCACCAATGTGACTACCACCAGCGCGGACATTCAATGGACGGCCGGCGGCGATGAGGACGAGTGGGAATTGGAATACAAACCGCTTGCCGATTCCATTTGGATTCCGGTCTCCGTCATGGGTCTTCCGTCCTATAACTTGGCAGCTTTGAACGTCGGCACCTCGTATCAGGTGCGCGTGCGTGCCGTCTGCAGCACGACCGACCAATCAATGTGGGCTGTTGTAGATTTTACAACACCTTGCGACGCCGTCATCACCTTCCCCTACACGGAGGATTTCGAGAATGGCGGTCTCATGCCCGATTGTTGGTCGCAGGAGCATGTCGTTGGCGTGGCGAACTGGGAATTCCGTGCGGGAACACCGTCCAGCAACGGCATCCCTTCGGCGCACAGCGGCAGCTACAATGCCTCTTTCTACCAAGCCAGCCACGACGGGATCACCACCCGTCTGGTCACCCCCATCTTCGACCTCAGCAATGTTTCCAACCCGTATGTCAGCTATTGGTACGCGATGAAAGACTGGAGTGGTGACTTGGATCACCTGACGGTCTATTACCGCACGTCGCCTTCCGGTCAATGGCAGCAGCTGGTGCAGTACTATACTTCCGTGAGTGTTTGGACGATGGACTCTTTGGCGTTGCCGAATCCGTCGGCTACCTATCAGCTTGCCTTCACGGGCTTGGCGGACTGGGGCTATGGCATCGTTTTGGATGACATCACCATCGGGGAAGCGGCCGGAGGACCTGCGGTTGTCGATCCGACGGTGGCCACCAACGCCGCTGATCCGGTTGCGCAGACCACGGCCACGCTGCACGCCACCATCACAAACCCTGACAATGTGACCATTACGGCGAAGGGCTTCGAGTGGAGAGCCACGGCGGGCGGCGCCAATACGCAGGTTGCGGGCACGGGTACTGGCAACACCTTCACGGCTAACCTGAGCAACCTGAATCCGAGCACGAGCTACACTTATAAGGCGTTCATCACTTTCAATGGTACGACGGTTTATGGTAGCGAGATGACCTTCACGACGCTGGAACAGGGTGACGAACCTTGTGACGTGCCGACGGGTTTGCATGTCACGAGTGTCGAGAATGAGGCTATCGCCATCGCTTGGGACGCCAACGCAAGCGTAAACAGCTGGAATATCCACTACCGTCCGCAGAACGGCACGTGGAATTCCGCGACCTCCAACACCAACAGCTACACCATCACGGGGCTGACGGGCCACACGACCTACGAGATTCAGGTGCAGGCCGACTGCGGTGACGGCAATGTCAGCGACTGGAGCGGCAGCGTCTCCGAGGAAACCACCAACGTGGGCATCGAAGAGTGGCTGGAGAACAGCGTGACCCTGTTCCCGAACCCGGCGAAGGACGTGGTCAATGTAGAATGTACAATGAACAATGTACAGGGAGTTGAGGTGTACGATGTCTTCGGCAAGGTTGTCCAAATCGTAGGGCTGCCGCAATGCGACAGCCCCACAACCCGCATCAACGTCGCTGGCCTCGCCGACGGTGTCTATTTCGTGCGCGTGACGACGGATAGGGGAGTGGTGACGAAATCTTTCGTGAAGAGATAGTCTTTGCCAATCCTTTATTGGCTAAAAGGACGTCAGTTCGGTTTTTGAATTGACGTCCTTTTATTGTGCGGTTTCCAGAAGGATTCGTGAAAGGTGTTTAGTGTACCTCACACTCTTCCCGGTATTTCCGGGGTGTCATATTGGTCTTTTTTTTGAAGAATTTGCAGAATGTGGATGAGGTTGAGAAATTAAGTCGTTCGGCAATCTCGCTGACAGGCATATCGCTGTACATTAAGAAAAGCTTGGCTTGCTGGATGATGCGGCGATGAATCCAATCTTGCACGGTTATCCCGCTGACCTTTCGGATGGTGGTGCCCAGATGGTTAGGGGTCAGGCACAGCCGGTCGGCGTAGAATGCGATATTGTGTTCCTTGTCGGCATACTGGTTGACTAAATTCGCGAACTGTTGGAAGATGGTATCCTTCCTCCCCGCCGTTTTATGGTCCTTTTCTTCATTTTCCTTTTTGATGATATTTTGAAGCTCAGACATTAGCGCGGTCTGCAGGAATCGGATAGGTCTCAAAGACAGTGGCTGGCGGTTGAGCGTGTGTCGTAGCAGTTGAAAGTATTCGCCCGTAAGTTTCCAATCGTCCTCAGACAGATGAAAAACGGTGCATTCCTTGAAGATGACCTCGTCGGGAAGGTCACGGAAGGAGAAAATCTGGAAATCGAATTCCTCATCCTTTTCTTCGATTTCCATAATGGAATCAGTTGGGAAAACGAGCAATGTTCCAGCGGAAAGGCGGTAAGGCTTCATGTTGATGATCATTAGGGCGTTGCCTGAGATGATTCGCAGCACTCTTCCGTCCTCCACCCGGTAGGGCTGGCTGTCATGCATGAAATTCTTGCCGAATTGTATGGCACTCATGACCATCAACAGCTGGTTTCCGAGGTATTCCCCGTGGTCTTTCCCAGCCATCCGGCCCATTTCCTTCAGTGTCAGATCTTTGATTTTTCTCGTCATAACCGTTGTTTTGGAACATTTTTGCAAGTCATAGGACAACGTGATAGATGAAAAAAAATTGTTTATTTGCGCGTTTTTTTTAAGATTTATAGAAAGTTTGTTGTTGTGTGATTTTCAAATATTAAGAATTTATTATTCAGTATTATTAATACAAATATGCTTATGAAAAGATTTTACATCATTGCAGTGATGTGCCTTGTCGCCCTGATGGGGCTCAAGCCCACGCTGCAAGCGCAGACCATTTGGAACGGCACCGCGGATGTCACGTGGTATGACGCGAGCCAGACCTCATTCGACATCTCCACGCCGGAGCAGCTGGCCGGTTTGGCGCAGTTGGTGAACACCGGCACCTCCTTCAGCGGGGTGTCGCTGAACTTGACCAACGACATTTGGCTCAACAGTACGGGCGACAGCACTAACAACTGGACGCCCATCGGCGGCGGTTCCCCGACGGGTGAGTCGCCGAGCACCGGCAACGCCTTCAAGGGCAACTTCAACGGCCACGGGCATGCCATTTACAACCTTTACTGCGACAAGGGAAGCACGTTCCACGCAGGACTTTTCTGTGCCTTGGAAAACCCTTGCACCATTGACTCTTTGGTCATGATCAACCCCGTGCTGAAGTCCCGGGGTATGATGGGCTGTATCGCGGGTTATCCGAGAGGCAGCTCTTCGGTCTATGTCCGTTACTGTCTGGTGATCAACGCCCGCATCGTAGGTGAGAACACCTCCGGCAGCAACAACATCGGCGGCATTTTCGGTGCTACTTACCCGAACAATGGCAGCACGTATATCCAGAACTGCGGTGTCACCGGCAGCATCACGGGTTACTATCCCGGCGGCATGTCGGGCAACGCCGAGCGTTCCTACACGACCAATTTCTACTTTGCGGGTACCCTTTACTCTTATGGTACGAACTTCGGCGGTGTCGCGGCCCACGGCGGCAACTTCACAAACTGCTATTCCTACACGCAAGTGTTGAGTTCCACCTCTCAGTCTTCCGCTTCGTCCGACGGAACGCCGGTCACTCAGGCCGAAATGCAGTCCGCGAACATGATCACGCTTTTGGGCGACGCTTTCAAGGAAGACAACGGCATCAACAACGGTTATCCCATCATGTCGTACATGGCCGGTGTGGATCCTGTTGCCGTGAACATCTGCCAAGGCGAGACGGTTACGTTGACTGCTTTCGGCTACGATTCTTACGTGTGGAGCAATGGCGCGACCTCCGAGAGCATCACGGTTTCGCCCACGACCACCACGACCTACTCGGTGACGGGTACGCTGAACGGCGTCTCCGCCACGCACACCTCCACTGTCACGGTGTTCCCGCAGGCAGTGATCACGGCCTCTGTCATGCCTTCCTCCGATGGACAGCTGCACGGCACCGTGACCCCGGAGACCTCCAACGTCCCCTGTGGCAGCTCCCAGACGGTGACGCTCACGATCACTCCTGATGTCAATTGGCACATCTCCCGCATCGTGCAGGACGGTGTCGTGTTGCGAGAGGACGATCCCAGCGACGGCCCTGTCGTTTCGTTTGTCATCGACCCGCAGGGCACGCTGGCCAATGTGCAGGTCTATTTCGACAATTTGTATAATATCACCGTAAGCCAGCAGCTGGACGACGGTTCTCCCATCTCCCTCTCCAACTTGGTCAGCCCGTGGGGCACCAACGGTGTGTATGCGGCCACGGCCGGCAACGACCTGACCTACACGTTCACCAGTTCCGACCGCTACCATGTCACCGATGTGCAGATTGACGGTGCGTCGCAGGGAGTCATCACCTCCTACACGTTCAGCGCGGTGGACCAAACCCACAGCATTCTGGTGACCTACGCCGACAGCTGCGGCATCTTCTCGCTGCCTTACACGGAGGATTTCAGCAACGGATTTTCCGAGTGTTGGTACAAGAACTCCACCTATAGCTCCACCTATCCGTACATTTCTTCGTCGAGGTTGTATTTCTACACCTCTTCCTCCACCTACACATACGCGGTGTTGCCGGAGGTGGCGAACGACCTTCCGTATCAGGTCAACCAACTGCAAGTGACCTTCAACTCGCAGTACAGCACGTTGAACAACCAGTTGCAGATAGGTGTGATGACGGATCCCGCCGATATTTCCACTTTCATACCGGTGGAGGCTGTCGCCAATACTGCGACGGGTACCATGCAGCCTCATGTCGTTTATTTAGGCACGTATAATGGTTCTGGTAAATTCATCGCTTTCAGATGGTCCGGCACTTCTTCCGGCAGCTGCTATCTCGACGATGTAGTGGTGGATGTAGCTCCGACCTGTTCCAATGTGCAGAATCTTCAGGTGACCGACATCTACGGCACCAACGCCACCCTGACGTGGGAGCCCAACGCTATGGGCCAGACGGTGGCCTATAACATCACGGTTACCGAAAGCGGCAGCCAGTTCCCCTCTGAGTATTTTGTCACGGAGACCTCCTACTTGCTGGTCGGTTTGAACGAGCAGACAAGCTACACCGTGTCCGTTCAGCCCGACTGCGGCGGCGGTGACCTCGGCGAGGCGGTGACGGTTAGCTTCACCACGCCGTGTATCGCCCCCATCGAGGCTGTCAACAACAGCTACCCGACCTCGACCTACAGCACCGAGGGCAACCACTTCCCGATGTCCAACCATTACCTCAACTCCTTCACCGAGCAGATTTACCTGCCGGGCGACTTCAACAACGTGTCTGCCGAGTTCAGTGGCATGTCGTTCCAGTACAATGACGGTCAGGTGATCACCCGCACGTTGGACATCTACATGGCGCACACTGCCGACAACGAGTTCGTGCAGAACGTGTGGGCCACCCCGACGGACAGCTACGTGCACGTCTATTCCGGTCCGGTCACGTTCAACAACACCGGCACCAATCGTTGGGTCGATATCGCCTTCGACACCAACTTCTACTACAACGGTTACGACAACCTGCTGCTGATTGTCAACGACATTACGGGCAGCGAGGTGAATAACAGCAATGCCAAGTTCTACACAATGAACACGAACGCCAACCGTTCGCAGTGTAAATATACCCATGAGGCAAGTGACAACTGGAGTATCAACAACATGCCGACTTCCGGTACGTTGCACACCCAGGTGAACAACATCCGTCTGACCGCCTGCGACGTGGTGGCCTGCATTGCCCCGAACACGGTGGCTGTAGGCACTACGGATGCTTCTTCTGCTGAGATTTCCTGGTACAATCCGAATGTTTCTCAGAACTGCGAGATCGAGTACAAGGGCAGCTCCGATGCGGACTGGAACTCCACGGGCACGATTTCCGGCACTTCCTACACGCTTACCGGTCTGGATGCCAACACGGTTTACCAGGTCCGCGTGCGTGCTTTGTGCGGTGCGAACAGCGAGAGCAACTGGTCTGAGACCGTTACCTTCCGCACCGAGTGCGAGGCCATCGTGACCTTGCCGTACGTGCAGAACTTCGACAGCGACACTTACGGCTCCGGTACCGAGGCTTACATCTATTGTTGGGATCGTTACACCACGGATCCGAGCAAGCCGGTCCAGATGTATCCGACCTCCGCGGCGCACACCACGCCCAACGCGATTCGTTTCTACGACGGCGCCAATGTCACCAACATCGCCATCATGCCGAAGGTGGATGAGAGCATCAGCCTGAACCAGCTGCAGGTCAACTTCTGGGTGCGCAGCACTTCCTCCACCGCTCCGGTGATTCTGGAGTTGGGTGTGATGACCGACAAGAGCGACCCGACCACGTTCGAGATTTTGGATACGATTCCGGCTCCCTATTTGCCGAACAATGAATACACCCTTGTGGAATATTCTCTTGCGAACTACACGGGTTATGGCCAGTACATCGCTTTCCGTGCCAGCAAGGGCAACGGCGGCAACAACCTCCGTCTGGACGATGTGACGTTGGATTACATCCCCGTGTGTCAGCACCCGGTTGGCTTGGTGGTGGATGCCGTGACTTCCGATGAGGTGACCTTCCATTGGTCCGAGGTGGGCGGTTCCTCTGCCTGGTATATCGAGTACGGCCCTGCCGGCTTCACGCCTGGCGAGGGCACGGTGGAGAACGCTTACGACACGACGTACACCCTTTACGGTCTGAATCCGAACACCGAATACGATTTGTATGTTTGGTCAGACTGCGGCGGTCTCGAAAGTACCCCCATCAACGTTTCCTTCCGCACCGATTGCGGTCCGATTGTGCAACTTCCTTACAATGAGGATTTTGAAACGGGATTGTACAATACGGGTATGTACAATGACGGTTCCGTCAACCAGCAGCGATATGTCTTGTGCTGGGACCGCTTGGCTTCCAACAACTCGCACCATGTCTATATTGCCAACAGCACCACTTATTCGCACACCGGTGCGTACTATATGGACTTCCACTGGACGCCCAGCTGCTACAACATCGCCATTGCGCCTGAACTTGATCAGAGCTTTGATGTGAGCCAGCTGATGGTGAACTTCTGGGCCTGCAAGAGCGGCTCCGCCGGTATGTTGGAAGTGGGTGTGATGACCGACAAGACTGCGGACTCCACGTTCGTGCCGATTGACACCATCGATCTTTCCGCCATGGCCAATTACGCTTACGCCGAACAGTTCGTGAAGTTCAACAACTACACGGGCTACGGCAAGTACATCGCCTTCCGTGTCTCCAACGCCACCAGCAGCGGCTACTACATTGACGATTTGACGATCGACTATGCCCCCGCTTGTTCGCCTGTGAGCAATTTGGAGATTTCCGACATCTCCGGCACTTCTGCTGTTGTGACGTGGGAGCCCGGCCATTTCGGCACGGTTGACAGCTACACCCTCGAATATTCCGAAGGCGGCCAGGAGAACTGGGTCACTGTGGACAATATCACCGCGACCACTTATCTCTTGGGTAACCTGGACTTCTCCACTTATTATGACGTGCGGGTGAAGACGACCTGCTCGGACGGCACGACTGGCGACTGGGTGATGGAGACCTTCCGCACCAACTGCCTGGTGGGCGGCGACGTGACTGTCGGCGATGGCACCTCCACGAACAGCTACCTGCCTTCTTACAGCTTCTATAAGTATTCTTGTACGCAACAATTGTTCCTCGCCTCCGAGTTGGGAGAGCCGAAGAGCCTTGAGTCGGTGACTTTTGACATGGCCAACTTCACTGTTGATCGCACCTACAAGATCTATTTGATGCACACCTCCGCGACCAGCATTTCCAGCTGGATTGACGTTTCGAACGCCCAGTTGGTGTTCGATGCCCAGCAGTCATTGCACACCGGTCTCAACACGTTCCAATTCTCCACGCCGTTCATGTACAATGGCTCCGACAACTTGGTGTTGATCGTGTTTGACAACACCGGTTCTTACTCCTCTGGTAACACGTGGCGTTCACACACGGCTTTCTCCAATGCATCCCGTTATGTTTATCAGGATGCTAGTGGATATGACATCGCTGCTGTGCCTGCTTCCGCCGGTACCGGCACCTCTAACCGTAACAACGTCATTTTCGGCTCCCCGTGCGACTCCACCACGACCTGTGTGGCCCCGCACCTGAGCGTCTCCGCCATCACCAGCGACGGCGCGACTGTGAACTGGGTGCCCGGTTACATGGAATCCGCTTGGGAGATGGAATACCGTCCGCTGTCCGACACCATCTGGACCAGCATGGGCACGGTTACCTCCATGTCTGAGATTATCACGGGCTTGATGCCCAACACGCCCTACAAGGTGCGTATGCGCTCCGACTGCGGTGGCGGTGAATACAGCTATTGGACTGAAATTTCCTTCACCACGGCTTGCGGTGCCTTCACGGTCACCCAGGACAACCCGTGGTTCGAGAATCTCGAGAACAACACGACGATGACCTGCTTCGATATTCCGGTCACCTATACGAATGGCAGCAACACGTATCCCAAGACGTTAAGTTATGGCAATGCTGCCCATTCCGCGCCTTACACCATCGAGTTCAAGGGCACGAGCAACATGTTGGTGCTTCCTGAATTCACCAACGATATCCACGACCTGCGCATGTCCTTCTGGGCTACCAGTTGGGGTGTGACCACCACTGCGACGGTCGGCGTGATTACCGATCTGGATGACCTGACCACCTTCGAGACACTTGGTGATGCCGGCACTCCCGGACCGCGCGGCAGCTCTGGCGGCGGCAACGGTAACTTCATGGGACCGTTCGACTTCAACGGCGTGCAGGCCACCTCTGGCCGTATTGCCATCCTCTTCTCCGGAACGACAGCCAGCGATGCGGGTTGGAACTTGGACGACTTCACCGTGGAGTTGATTCCCAACTGTTCCGCTCCTGCGCACACTTCCGTCCTCGTCTATAACGTGACCGCCAACAGCGCCGACATCTCCTTCACTGACGACGATCCCACCCACAATGCCTGGATTATCTACTACGGTCCTTCGGGCACTGCCACGGACACTTGGAGTTCCGTGAACGTGACCTCTACGGTCAACACCCTCACCGGCCTCACCTCCAACACCAACTACTCAGCGTATGTGATGACGCTTTGCGGTGGTGTCGAGGGCGACGACCAGACCAACACGGTGTCTTTCACCACGACCACGATTCCGGCCGCTTTGCCGTACACCACCGACTTCGAGGACGCCACCGACAACAACCAGTGGGGTATCCTCAACGGCACGCAGACCAACAAGTGGTACATCGGGGCGCCCACGGACGGCACCAGCGATGTGAACACTACGGTCGGCGGCTCGAACGGCCTCTACATCTCCAAGGATGGCGGCGTTTCGAACACCTACCAAGGCACGGAGACCCGCGTGTATGCTTACAGAGACGTGCTCGTTCCCGACGGTACCACCGAGTTGGTGCTCTCCTTCGACTGGAAGGCACAAGGCGGTTTGTACAACTACGAGTTCTTGCGTGTTTACTGGCTTGATCCCAGCGTTGTGACGCTCACGCCCGGCAACAATCCTCCCGGAGGCTATGACGCCAGCGCACAACCCGGCAACTACGGTTCCGGTGGCGAGCACTGGCTCTCCCAGCAAAGCACTTGGCAACACAAGGAGATGATTATCTCCGCCGACCAGTTCGCCGGTATGGGTGTCGGTGACAAGGTCTATCGTTTGGCCTTCCATTGGAGAAACACCAGCTATAACAGCCAACCGCCCGCGGCAGTCGATAACATCGAGCTGCGCGCCATCACCTGCGCTACGCCCACGGGTCTCTATGTCAGCAATGTGAACGAGAACGACGCCACCGTGTCTTGGACCGGCAATGCCGACTCCTACGGTGTCACCGTCACGTCCGCTGCAGGCACCGACTACCAGACCACCACGACCAACTCCCTGACGTTGACGGGCTTGAACCCCAGCACGACGTATCAGGTGACGGTGAGAGCTTTCTGCGGCGGCGACTCCTCCATGGTTTCCCAGCCGGTGAGCTTCACCACCGCTTGCGGTGCGATTTCCGTGGCCACCACGCCGTGGAGCACCGGTTTCGAGGGCACTGACGCAGAACTGCTCAACTGTTGGGTGTCCGCATCCACGGGTTATTATAATGGCAACACCTTCCCGCATATTACAAACGCTTCGATCATTGCCCACACCGGTTCCAGCGCCTTGGAAATTGCCTTCGGCGACATCGTGACCGCGCTGCCGCTCTTCTTGGAGGATATCAGCAGCCTGCAGGTTTCCTTCTGGGCTAAGCATAACAACTACAGCAGCGACAACCCCACGATGGAGTTGGGCTATGTGACCGATCCGTACGATGTCAACTCCTTCGTTTCGTTGGAGACCTTGACAAGCTCCGCTTACACGGAGGTGACGAGAACCTTTGCCGACCTCTCCGGTCTGAACCTGCCGAGCACCACGCGTATCGCTTTCCGCTACACGCGTCCGAGCAGCAGTTCCCTCTCCTCATGGTATGTCGATGACATCGAGGTGTCGTTGGCTGGCCCTGGTCCGGTGATTACCAACCCGACGGTGACCACCGATGCCGTTTCCAACATTCAGCAGAACTCCGCCACCCTCAACGGCACGATCACCAACCCCGACAACGTGACCATCACGTCG
>JAEEGJ010016492.1_pt1 | contig 16935 bp, 19 predicted proteins | sample 8958761 | NCBI WGS metagenome assembly JAEEGJ01 (sample SAMN16246546, study PRJNA631951) | gut metagenome | biome: gut microbiome; feature: rumen; material: RS-attached | host: Bos | place: Iran: Karaj | collected 2018-10 | reverse complement strand
GGGTGCTTCGCCTCGTTCAGTTTTGTTGCCATGCCGCTGGCTACCATTGCATCAAGCAGTTCCTGCTTCTCAGCTTCGGTACCCTCAATCCAGCGGATCGCGTCAGGTTGAGTCATCTTTGCGATCTCGTCAACCCAGTTCTGCAGTTTAACATTAGTTGTCATATGCATTACTCCTTCCGATTTTTAATCCCTATTTTCGGTATGCTTGGGGGCATACTTTGGATTAGATTGGGCTTGATCACGTTAGCATAGGGTAACTAACCATACACAAAACCGCGATCACTGTAAATAGTAGCATAAAACCTATTGAAATACAACTGAAATAATACCCGAAAATGCCCGAATTCAAACGATTTTCATTTGCGGAAGGAATGCTGAAAACCGCAAGGAAACTTGATGTCTTTTTGAGGGGAAAACGAGGGGCGGGAAAAGTGCTTTTCGGGCATAAAAACACCCCGGTGAGAAAGGAGAAACACCGGGGTGAAAAAGAAAGGAAAAAGAAACTGAAGAAATATTAGTCTTTAGCTACGGAAGCTGCGAAGTTGTACTGCTTAACAACTTCTTCGTTCTCATAGATCTTGGTCTGCCACTTGTTAGCTGTCTGCAGAACCATGGTGTACGGATTCTCCTTGCCGCCTACCAGTTCCATATCGCCCTGATAGCTGATCGCCTGTGCTTCGTCATCGGACAGGAGCATGTACTGGGAGACCAGGAAGAGAGATCTTACACCGACACTCATATGAACGAGCTTCGGGTTGATAGTATATGTCGGAGCTACGGAGAGGGAACGTCCGCCGAAGGACAGACCCAGTGTAGAAGTAGTCGTCTTCTCCTCGAGGAGGAACAGAGGCTTGCCTTCAACACCGACCTTACCTACATCGTGGAACAGAGCCATAATGATCGCGGACTCGTCGTCGAGCTGCGGCATCAGGGTATCCTTGATGCGGAGAAGCTGCTTCGCAACACCAACAGAGTGAATGAGAAGTCCTTTTTCAAATGCGAGAGGTCCCTCGAGCTCAGCCGGAGCTGTCAGCCAGGAAGTACGGTTCTCGAGGAAATCGATAAAGTGATCGAACTCGGTCTTTCTCTTAATGATCTTGGACTTAAGATCAGCATAGAGCTCATCAACGTTATCTTTGGTGACCATGATCATCGGCATGATCGCACCAACTACAGTACCCTTAGCAACAACACCGCTGCCGGAAGAAGCTGAAGTTGTAGGAACGCCCTGTACGTTTCCCTGACCATCTGTAAAATCATACTTACACTTCGGACATCTGATCGCCTGATTCGCAATCGTCATACCACAATCTGGACACTTTTTCATATGAACCTCCTTTGATGCGGACCCCTTATTTGTATAGGATTCACATCCTTCACATATCCTTTTCGGGATGTTTATGTGACTATTCTACAACGGATTCTATCATCAGACAACCTCAAAGCGTTTTGAAAAACACAAAAAAGCGACCGTAAAACGCAAATTTAACAAGTTGTTCATTTTTTCTTGGATTTCGGAGGATGGTTCACTTTATAGTGACGGCGCATGCCGCGGAAGTACGTTCCGAAGTGGAACTGCTTCGGGAAATACTGCATGCGGTTATAGAGGTGCGCGGTCAGCACCATCTCAAGTTCCTGCGGGTTGACCTGACGGTTCTGGTTCATCATGAAGTCCGTGGTACCCGGGGCCTCAAAGTAGAAGCGGTAGTTCGCGCCGTAAGCGTCTCCGATGCCTAAAAGGTGACCGAACTCATGGGCGCACTCCTGCTGGAAAGCGTGACGGTCACTGTTCTGACGGATACTCGCGATACCCGGATGTTTTCTTGACCAGTTCAGGGTAAACGCTTCCGGCTGGAAGGACTTGAAGAATCCCCATCCCCATCGCCAGACCGGGCTGGTCACAGAACCTGCGCGGTTTTCGGAATAGGACATCTTGACCCTTATGAATCGCTGCTTGGGATATTCGTTTACGGCCTGCGGTGTCTGGTAACGGATGAATTCCAGTGTGACACGTGCAGAAGAAGGATCCGGCTGCATCTCTTCGTCGAGAGGGTTATTGTCCTGGGTCAGCACACGGTAGCTCGCATGGGCACGCGCCAGCTCATAGCCGTCATCCTCGAGCCATGACATGTGATACTTGCCCGACCAGTTTCTGCGGATCCCGGCCTCGGCAACATCGGCATAAGTGATGTTGGTGCCCGGATAGTAGCGGAACATCTTGGACGTGTAGCGCACGAAGACACGGATACGCACGCTGTTTCCGTTCAGGATCAGCTGTATCGGCACCTTTCGGGGATTCGGGTAGGAAACCGGATATCTCCTGTCCAGGGTGCGGGAAAGTATGTCGCGCTTGGCGTTTGGATCGTAGACGTGTTTCATGTATTCTCCAACGTATCCTAAAAAACCGGATTTTCCCTCATTCTAACAACAGAATACCACGAAATGCTTGAAAAGAGTATAATAGAGCCGATACAAGGAAGTGAAGGAGAAAGAAAGATGAAGCTGGAAGGCAAGACTTTCAAGATGAACGTGGTCCTGCAGATGCACGTGGTCGAGCATACCCATGAGGGAGTTTCCTTTGTAAAAGAACTGGATGAGGCACTTGTTCAGCTGTGCCGTGAGATGAATGTCCCGTTCCCGCTGTGGCTGTCGAAGAATACCCGGGAATTCGCCCAGTTTCACCAGACGACTTTCTTCGAGGATCAGTTCTCCGACAACAAGTTCCCGTTTGACCGGTTCATGATCAAGCTGATCGGATAAGTGCTTTTAGAATAGTGCTTTTAGAATATAGAGAAGAGGGCTCCGGAAGGAGACGATAAGGAGAGAAATATGCGTATCGATAAATATCTGAAGGTTTCCCGCGTGGTCAAGAGAAGAACTGTCGCTAACGAGGTCTGCTCTGCCGGACGTGTCATGATCAACGATAAGGTGGTTAAGCCCGGCGCCGAGGTGAAGACCGGCGACATCGTCACGATCAAGTTCGGTAACGGGGAGACGAGATTCCGCGTGCTCGCGATCAAGGAGACTGTCCGCAAGGAAGAGGCCTCCGAGATGTATGAGCTTCTCGAGGGAAAAGAACTGGAGTAACTTACAATTCCGTTACAAATACTCTTTCTTCGGATACAAGCCGTCCTTTTTGTGAGATAAATAATGTATGAAATTATCTGTTATCTCAGAAAGGGCGCTATGAAACACAGACAGAAAAAATCTCCGGTGTGGAAAGTCATCGTATTCGTGTTCTTCGTGATTGTATTCGCGATGGTTCTCGTGCGCCTGAACAGAGACCGTCAGGTCCGTGCCCGTGTTGAGAAGAGATCCCGTGAACTGGACATCGCAGCCGCACAGGCAAGTGCGGAGTACGCCGATGCGATGGAACGTTCCAGAAAAGCCGGTTCTGACGATTATGTAGAAGAAGTCGCCAGAGAGTCCCTTGGTATGGTTATGCCGGGTGAGACCGTATTCACGACAGACGAGAAGTAATCCGGAAGATAAAGATATACCGAATGAAAAAGACTGCCTCCATCGGAGACAGTCTCTTTGTTTTTCTGAAGATTATAAAGATCAGAACTCGCGGCGCGCCTGCATCGCTTTGGACAGTGTAACGTCGTCCGCATATTCCAGATCAGATCCCATCGGAAGACCAGATGCAATACGCGTAACTTTGATGCCGGACGGCTTGATCAGACGGCCGAGATACATCGCTGTCGCTTCGCCCTCTGCGGTCTGGTTCGTCGCCAGGATAACTTCCTTCGTCTCGGGATTCTCGCGAAGACGTTCGATCAGTTCCTTGATCTTGATCTCATCGAGTCCCACATTATTCAGTGGCGAATATACACCGTGCAGCACATGGTAAAGACCGTTATAGTCGCGCATGCGCTCCATCGTAGAGACGTCTCTGGGATTCTCCACGACGCAGATCGTACTTCTGTCTCTCTTCGGATCCGAGCAGATCGGGCAGGGATCCTGATCAGTGAAGTTCTGACAGATCGAGCACAGCCGGGTCGTTGTCTTCGCTTCCATCAGGGCGTCCGAAAGAGTTTTCACGTCTTCCTGCGGCATGGCAAGAATATGGAAAGCCAGGCGCTGGGCGGACTTCGGCCCGACGCCCGGGAGTTTTCCAAGTTCGGAAATCAGTTTGGCAACGCTTGGAGAAAACCTGGCCATGTTACTGTCCTTCTTTCAAGAAATCAGAACGGGAGCTTCGCTCCGCCGGTTGCCTTAGACATCTTCTCGGAAGAGATCTCAGCGAGCTTTCTTGCTGCTTCGTTGTATGCTGCGATGATCATGTCCTGAAGCATCTCAACATCTTCCGGATCTACTGCGGACGGATCGATCTCGAGAGACTTGATCTCATGAGTACCGGAGATAACGATCTTAACGACTCCGCCACCTGCTGTTGCGTCTACTTCCAGTGCATCGATCTCAGCCTTTGCTGTCTCGATGTCACGCTGCATCTTCTGTGCCTGCTGCATCAGGGCGCCCATATTTCCGCCGCCCATGCCGCCGAATCCACCACGAAAACCTTTTGCCATTTCTAAGTCCTCCTTAATTATCTAATGACATAAAACTACATATCTTTTACATGTGTCAACGGTATACCGTTTTCTTCACTTACTTTTTCAACTGCCTTGACCCAGTCCGGCTGATTGTTTTCAGGCGCTGCCGATGTGCCGTTCTTGCTGAATTCCTGCGATGTGGTAACGTTCGCATGGATCAGGGAAGGCTCATGCTTCTGACAGATCGAGAGAAGATGCGTCATGATGATCGGGTTGCCCTTGATATCGTCGATGCTCTGGGCAAAGCTGTCCGGCATGATGCACCATACGGTCTGATCCTGCCAGGTGAGCTTGCAGTCGCACATATACATATACTCGAAAGTATAGTCTTTCTTCAGGTAGTCCAGGAACTCAGTCCTTGCCGCGGCAAAAGCATCGCCGCCGTTATTGTGGATCACCTTCTGAAGGTTGGAGACCGGGGCCTGCTTCGGCGCGGGTGCCGGTGCCGGAGTATCTTCCGGCATCAGAATGCTGCTCGGGATATCGGGAACGCGCACATCCGGCTTTCTTGTTGCTTTGGCCAGATTCGTGCTCTGTCCCTCATTGACATGCTCTGAAGAGAATGCCTTGTGCAGATTCGGGGATGTCGGCTGGGTGTGTGCCAGTTCCGCAGCGTCAGGTGCGGATGGTTCCTGCGGGATCTCCTCAGGTACATCATCATCAGACGGCATCGGGATCTCCGGCGGTTCTGCCGCCATAAAGTCCAGATCCGGAGCCGGCGGCGGAGCACTTAAGTCATCCAGTACCGGCGGGGGTGCCATTGCGGAGATCTCTTCCTTTGCGGAAGGAGTTTCCGGCTTCGGTTCAGAGGCAGGAGCCTCGGCTTTCGGTGTTTCCGGCATCTTGGCGATAGAAGGGACATCGTCTTCCTGCTTCGGCATCTGCGCGATTGCAGGGATCGGGGCATCGCCCTCTGGCATCTTTCCCGTCGACGGGAAAAGCACTTCTTTCTTTTCTTCTGTTAGCGCTGCTGCGACCTTCGCGCCGGCTTCCAATCCTTCGGCGATCGTCTTTTCCGGTGCCTCAACGGGTGCCGGTTCAGCCGGTGCTGCTGCAGGAGCTTCGGTGACAGGTGCCGGGGCCGGAGTAGGTGCGGGCGCAGGAGCAGGAACAGCCTGCGCGGGAACCGCCTGTGCAGGTGCTGCGGGAGCGGGGGCTGCCTCGGGGGCAGCTGTCTTGAGCGGCGGTACGATCGGCGGAGCAATCTTGTTTCCGCGTGCCGCCAGACGCAGCATCATGATCTCAAAGGAAGTTCTCGGTGACGGAGACCACTTCAGTTCATTGGTCAGATCCGAAAGCCGGGAGATAAAGAACAGCAGCGTGGTCGAATCAGTGCGGGATCCGAGTGCTTTCATCGCGGCGATCGCAGAAGACGTGGACTCGATCAGCGTCTGTGGTGCAGAGGAGATCTGGGTGACCAGGATATTTCTGAAGTACTGGGCCAGATCGAGTGTAAAGCGGATCAGGTCACGGCCGTCCATCGCGAGCTCGCGGCAGAGCGGGAGAAGGTCCGCGGCACGGCCCTCAAGGAGTGCCGTTGCGAATTTGTTCAGGAAGGCTTCGTCGACGATGCCGGTGATCCGAAGGATGTCGTCACGGGTGATGGTCGTGGCGCCGGAGGTCGTGCTGACCTGGTCGAGAAGCGAGACGGAATCACGGAGCGCGCCGTCGCCGATGGTGGCAATGGCCGAGAGCGCATCCGGTTCGATCGAGATATTCTGCTTGGCGGCGATGAAGGACAGGCGCTTGACGATGCTCTCGTTGCTGATGCGGCGGAAATCGTAGCGCTGGCAGCGGGAGAGGATCGTGGCGGGGATCCTGTGCGGTTCAGTCGTAGCGAGCAGGAAAACGGCGTGGGCCGGCGGTTCCTCGAGGGTCTTTAACAGTGCGTTAAAAGCACCTGTCGAGAGCATGTGGACCTCGTCGATGATGTATACCTTATACTTGGCTTTTGCCGGCATGAACATGACTTCGTCACAGATCCGGCGGATGTTATCTACACTGTTGTTGGAAGCGGCGTCCATCTCGATGACATCGAGCAGAGATCCGTCAATGACGCCCTTACAGATCTCACATTCGTTACAGGGGTTTCCGTTGACCGGGTGAAGACAGTTGATCGCGCGGGAAAAGACCTTCGCGATCGAGGTCTTGCCGGTACCTCTGGTTCCGCAGAAAAGGTAGGCATGACCGATCTTGCCGAGGATCACGGACTGACGGAGTGCCGCCACCGCATGTTCCTGCTCGACGATGTCATCGAAGTTCATCGGCCGGTAGAGTCTGTAGAGTGCAACGTGTTCCATGGGACTCCTCCTTTGCGGAAAATGTTAGGATAAAAAATCGTCCCGGCTGGACTACAGTCGGGGCAAGCACCCTTGCGGCACATGCGAGTGACCGCTTACTGCTGCTTCCTTCCGGACCTGACAGGGTTCACAGGCTCGCATCGCACAAGACCCACCGCCAACTGTAGACCACCCGGGACGAAAATACGAAGAAATTATAACATAAAAAACTTATGCGTGACAGTAGTTGATGAAATTATATACCAGGGCTCCGAGCGCTGCCTGGATCTCCTGTGTTTTCTCGGGAGTTTCGGCCTCGACGGTCACGCAGACTGCGACCGGTTCAGGTCCCAGAATGATAGCTACATCCGACTCGCTGTGGAAGTCCTTGTTGCTTCCCGGTCTGTGAAGAACAGTGGCCGAAGAGGGGATCTGACGGGTGACGCCGCAGTTTCTGTCCGTGCTGCCGAGCGCATCGATCATGTTCTGATAAACATCCGGATACGACATATAACGCCAGTACAGAAGTTTGGCGAATGTCGCGAGATCGTAAGGTGAAGACCTGTGCTTGCCGGACTGCTGAATACCGGCATAGTCATGGTAGTTCTGGACAGCGGTATAGTCGATGCTGGAGGACATTCTTGTCATGCGTACCAGGATGTCATCTTCGTTTGGACCTGCTTCCGTTGCCTCTTTCAGGCTGTCCGTATGCTTCAGGAGCATGTTCATGGCAGAAGAGTCTCCGTCACTTAAAGCCAGATACGCGAGCTGCCAAAGATAGAACTGCTTTCCGTCCGGAGCATCGCCCAGTTTCGTGTTCGTCTTCTCCGGAATATCGGATTTTGAGAACGTAACGGCGATATCCATGGATTTTGTCCCGGCACGGACATCGTCATATATAAGCATCGTCAGCGGCAGATAGACCGATGATCCGACGACAAAAGGCTGGGCTTCGTTATAGCCGAAAGCCTCATTGGTATTGAGATTGATATAGTAGAACCCGATCCGTGCGTCACTGTTGTCCTCGATATACTTCTTGACAGCGTGCTTCAGGCTGGAATACGCCTGGTCCCGTTCGGTATGCGTCACGGTCTGAAGCGGATATTTCTGTGGGAAAAGCACCTGTTCCTTATCACTCCAGTCATCCGGAAGGAGATTCGCGGTAGTCTCCGAAGATGCATTCGGATCCGAAGGATCGGACGATCCGGAGGACGGGTCATCTCCCGAAGCGGTAGTATCCTCCGCTCCGGTGTTTTCCGAGCTTTCCGGTGCGGTCGTAGTCTCAGACGGAGTGGTTTCCGGTGTTGCTTCTGACGTTTCAGATCCGGAAGGATCTTCTGACGGGACAGTGAGTTCCCCGGTTGAAGGCCGGGTCTCGACCGAACTGTCGGAGCCCGGGAACTCGGAGTCGATATCCTTCTTCAGGTTCAGGATGTACGTGAAGAAGATGGCAAAAAAGACCACAAGTATTACGCTGCCCGCGATGATGGCGCGGATGATCAGGCGTTTTCTTTTGATCCGACGCGCTTCTCCGATGTAATTGCTTTTCGGGTTCTTCATAAAGTATCAGAACAGTCCTTCGATCACGCCGTTGGCATCGATATCGATATCCATGGCGGCAGGATGCTTCGGAAGACCCGGCATGGTGACGATCGCACCTGTCAGGGCAACGAGGAATCCGGCGCCTGCGGACAGCCAGATATCACGGACGGTGAGAGTAAAGCCTTCCGGACGTCCGAGGACCTTGAGGTTGTCGGACAGGGAATACTGTGTCTTCGCGATACATACAGGAGTATTGCCGAAGCCTGCCTTCGTGAAGTCTTCGATCTTCTTCATGGCTTCCGGCAGGATCTCAACGTTAGCGGCGCCATAGATATTCTTGGCGATCGCTTCGATCTTCTTCTCGACCGGCATATCCAGATCGTACATATAGTGCGGTCCGTCAGCAGGTGTCTCGATCGCGGCAAGTACCTTGTCGGCGAGTTCCTGTCCGCCGTCGCCGCCCTTGGCAAAGATCTGTGCCGGAGCGAATGTCGCACCCTTCTCTTCGCAGAGACGGCGCAGTGTCTCGAGTTCTTCCTCGGTATCGGTGAGGAACTGGTTGCTGGCAACGACACACGGGATGCCGTAGGAAAGGATGTTCTCGATATGCTTAGCGAGGTTCGGGAAGCCTGCCGCAACTGCCTCAGCGTTCGGCTTGTTGAGCTCTTCCTTCGGGATGCCGGCATTGTACTTGAGGGAACGGACGGTAGCAACGATGACTACGGCGTTCGGCCAGATGCCTGCGGTTCTGCACTTGATGTCCAGGAACTTCTCGGCACCGAGGTCGGCACCGAATCCTGCCTCAGTAACGACGATATCTGCGAGCTTGAGCGCCATTCTTGTGGCGATGATGCTGTTGCAGCCGTGCGCGATATTGGCGAACGGTCCGCCGTGGATGAGGGCCGGTGTATGCTCGAGGGACTGAACGAGGTTCGGGCAGATCGCATCCTTAAGGAGAACACTCATCGCGCCCTCTGCCTTCAGAGCAGATGCGCGGACGATGTTGCCGTCCATATCGTAAGCGATCGCGATGTTGGCGAGACGCTTCTTCAGGTCTTCCATGTCAGAAGCCAGGCACAGGATCGCCATGATCTCAGATGCTGCGGTAATGGAGAATACTTCGTTTCTCGGAACGCCGTTGACACCGCCGCCGACACCGAGGTTCAGGCTTCTGAGGGCACGGTCGTTCATATCGAGGCAGCGCTTCCAGAGGATGCGGTCCTTATCGAGGTTCAGTTCATTTCCCTGATAGAGGTGGTTGTCGATCATGGCAGCCAGCAGGTTGTTTGCGGAAGTGATGGCGTGAAGGTCACCGGTGAAGTGCAGGTTGATGTCATCCATCGGAACGACCTGGGAATATCCGCCGCCTGCAGCACCGCCCTTGATCCCGAAGACCGGTCCGAGGGAAGGCTCACGGAGTGCGAGCATCGCGTTCTTATTCTGCTTGTTTAAGGCCTGTGCCAGTCCGATACTGACGGTGGTCTTGCCTTCTCCTGCCGGAGTCGGGTTCATCGCCGTGACGAGAACGAGCTTGCCGTCCTTCTTATCTTTTCTGTCTGTGAGGAGACGAAGCGGCAGTTTCGCCTTGTATTTTCCGTAGAATTCCAGGTCATCTCTTCCGATCCCCAGCTTCTCCGCGATCTTCTCAATAGGCAGCATTTCGGCATTACGTGCGATCTCAATGTCACTAAGCATAATCGTCCCTCACTTCATATTAATAATCTATCTGTCTTGGTACTGCGTTAACACGTGTAAGAGTGCTTTTCGCAAAAAACTACGAATATCATTATATGCTTTCCCCCTTATAATTCCAACCTAAAATAACAGAAGTGTTACAAAAATCACGTGATAAAAGGAATCTGATGTAGAAAATGGAAACACTATATTTGGTTTTCTTGTGCATATTAACCACAAGAAGTTGTGCTTTTGATTGACAAGCAAGTTTGACCCTGTTATAATTTCGTAACAGTAGGTATTCTTTTTTATAACCAGATGGGGAGGGAAGACCAGTGATCATTAAATCAGATGTTGAAGCTTGCAAGAAGAATCTTGAGTCTTATATCGGACGCACAGTCCGCCTGACTTCCAACGGCGGAAGAAAGAGAATCATCGTTCACGAAGGAATTCTCGATCACTGCTATCCGAACATGTTTACGGTAAGATGCGACAGAAAGCCGACCAACGCTGCACAGGAGACTGTATCCTACAGCTACATCGATGTTCTGACGAAGTCCGTCCACATCGCGACAGTTGCGGAGACACAGGCAAGCTGAGGCTCTTTACAACATATATCTGAACAGACAGCCGTCAATGTGAGCCCACTTTGGTGTGAGCATGGCGGCTTTTGCTTTGAAAAAACGAGGTCTTTATGAATTCTTCTACAAAAGCACCGGCCGATCCCTTTATTATGTCCACTATGGTAGAAGCCCCGGCGAAAGTCAATCTGTTCCTTCGGATGGATGGGACGAGAGAAGACGGATACCACCTTCTTTTCAGCGCTTTCCAGACACTTTCCCTCTGTGATGAGATCACGGTACGTATCCGCCCGAGAAGGGAAGACGAGAAAGATTCCGCCGGTGTGGTTATCGGCTCGAACAGTTCTGCGCTTCCGAAGGACCCCTTTAAGAACACGGCTTTCCTTGCCGCATACAGGTTTCTCGAGAAAATGGCCTGCAGAGAATATACAGTTCAGATCGATATGATCAAGAACATTCCTTCCCAGGCGGGTCTCGGCGGAGGAAGCTCTGATGCGGCTTCTGTCCTTGCTGCCATGGATACACTTTTCCCGGGAAAAGTCTCGAGGGAAGATCTTCTTAAGATCGCGGTCTCGATCGGCGCAGATGTCCCGTTCTTCTTAACCGGCGGGACGGCACTCTGTGAAGGGATCGGTGAGATCGTAACACCTCTTCCGGAGCTGGCCGGACTTCCGATGCTTCTGATGAAGCCGCAGCGTGGCGTTTCCACACCTGCCTGTTATAAAGCGTTTGATGCGATGGGCGGAAAGAATATCACAGAAGAAGAGAAGACTCTCCTGAAATCCGTCATGACGGATCCGGCTTCTCCGGCTGACCGCCTGCGCCTGGCATCGGTCTACTGGACCAATGACCTTCAGGCACCGGCGATCGCGAGTGTTCCCGAGATCGAAGACGGTATCCGACTTATGGCCGACGGCGGTGCGGTATTCTCCGCGATGAGCGGTTCCGGAAGCGCAGTATTCGGGTTCTTCGATCAGGAGGCTTCGGTCGACTATCTCATGGATACTCCGGAATTCCGCGCCCTTATCCGGGACGGATGGTGGGCGCAGAAAGCATTTGCGCGCTGATCCCGATTAGTAGAGAAAGGCTTTCCTGGTCTCGACGACCAGTCCGTGAACCATCAGGGTTCCGTTTTTTGCATCCTGATACCGGAAATAGCGATATCTCTCGGAGGGCCCTTTCATGATGACCAGTATTCCGCGGTCATTCTTAATGAGGCGCACCAGATATCCGTCTTTCCCGTCCATGCTTACCAGATGGATCGCGTTCGAGAGGATCTTGTTCGTCCGGTAGAGCAGGTTGACCGAGTCAGGCAGGATCGTCGGCGCCATATTTCCCGATTCGCAGTAATACCCGAAGAACAGGCCCGGATCGACTCTGGATTTTTCATCGGATCCGAGACCGAGTTCACTGATCTCCGATCGTGGAACGAGCATCCGAAGTTCGTCTTCCGTGACCTTGAGGACGCACCCCGGTTTGGAACAGGACTCACTTTCTCCATTGGCGTGGACCGCCGAGTACACCGGGATCTCGAAGGGCCCGTCATTCGTGTACTGGTCGAAGATCAGTCCGAAAGGAATATTCAGGATCTCGGAAAGTTTTTTCGCCGTGTCGATCCCCGGGTACGCAGTTCCGCGTTCCCACTGTGAAACAGAGGGCTGTTTCACACACAGTTTTTCGGCCAGCTGTCCCTGGCTTAGATTTGCACGTAGTCTGTATTCTCTGATCTTTTTCATAACTCATCCCCATAAAATCAAAATTTTATAATATTTTATTCAATAACAGGGATGAAACGAATATGGGAAGGTGCAGAAGACCGAGGTTTATAAGCAGGATTTATATTCCGGGGAACAAAGTGTCGGAATATGAAACCGGTGAAAATATCCGCACAGAAAAACGTCCGCCCCACTTGGCGGTGAGGCAGACGTTCATTTTGTTATCGTTTAAGAAGCGGCGCGAGTGTCTTTCCGAAAAGCCCTCGCGGATAGCCCCGGCGGTCATCTGAAGACAGCAGGGTAAAGCCCCGTGTCTGATAGTAGTCCACCATGCCTTCGTTGCTGAGTGCAGTGTGAAGAAGCATGTGCGAGCACATCGTGGCCCGCGCGACTTTCTCACAGAAGGAGAGAAGATAGTTGCCGATCCCCTGTCCGCGCCACTGGTCCCATACGGAGAATCTCGCAAAATACGCGACTCGGGCGGATACCCCGGTGAGTACTCCCGAAAGCTCTTTATCCATTTCTCTTCTCGGACGGATATAGAGCCGGCATGTCCCCAGGATCTCTTCTTCATCACTTAGGGCGACAAAAACTACTCCGGAAGAGATCGCATTCTGAATCGTCTCCAGTGTCTCAGATGTTGCCTCGATATACGAGTCCGGAATTCCGGAATCCCGGCAATACGAGGACATCGACTCATGCACCAGCCTGAGGATGACAGAGGCTTCCGACAGACGTGCTTTTCTGACGTAGATATCAGGCATGCTTGTCACTCATGAGATGAACGAGGATCGCCTTGTGGGCGTGCAGTCTGTTCTCTGCCTCATCGAATACGAAGGAACGCGGTCCGTCGATGATGTCTTCGGTGACCTCATAACCACGGTAAGCCGGCAGGCAGTGCAGGAAGATCGCATCCTTATCAGCTACGGAGAACAGATCGGCGTTGACCTGATAATCCTTGAATACCTTAACTCTTTCGGCCTTCTCGGCTTCCTGACCCATGCTTGCCCATGTATCTGCATAGATGACATCGGCGTCCTTGCAAGCCTCATACGGATCCTCGGTCATAACGATCTTGGAACCAGTGATCTTTGCATCTTCCTGTGCCTGAAGCACATATTTCTCTGGGCAGGTATATGCCTTCGGGGAAGCAACGGAGATGTCCATGCCGGCCTTAGCGCAGGCGTGCAGCAGGGAGTTTGCCATGTTGTTTCCATCACCGACATAAGCGAGCTTTAAACCCTTCAATTCGCCCTTATGCTCCTTGATGGTCAGAAGGTCAGCGAGGACCTGAGTCGGGTGCTGGTCATCGGAGAGACCATTGATGACCGGGACCGAGCCGTACTTGGCCAGATCTACGATATCCTGATGGGAGAAAGTTCTGATCATGATGCCGTCAACCATGCGGGACAGTACATTTGCTGTATCGTAGATGGTTTCGCCGCGTCCGATCTGGATGTCGTCACCGGAAAGGAAGAGAGCGTGACCGCCGAGCTGGTACATGCCGACTTCGAACGAAACACGTGTTCTCGTAGAAGATTTGGTAAAGATCATGCCGAGAGTTTTGCCGGCAAGGATCGGATGCGGGATTCCCGCCTTTGTCTTAGCCTTCAGGTCGATCGCGGTCTCAAGGAGTGCGTCGAGCTCCGGGATGGTTACGTCTTCGTGAAAATCAATGTAGTGTTTCATATGTGTTTACTCCTTTCCGGAAAGAACGTCCTGCAGTGCAGTGACGAATTTGGATGCATGTGTTTTAGTGAGGATCAGCGGCGGTGCGATACGGATAACATTTGCTCCGATCGAGCTGACGAGGAAGCCTTTCTCGAAGAGCTTCATCTTTATGTCTGCCGCGGAATCCGAAGTAAGCTCGATACCGATCAGGAAACCTTTGCCGCGGACATCGGAGATCTTCTTCGTCTTCTTAGCAACTTTCTGAAGCTTCTCCTGGATCCATGCGCCGGTCTCAGTAACGTTCTTGAGAAGTTCTGCGGATTCGATCTCGTTCACTACGGCAAGTCCTGCAGCACAGGCCAGCGGGTTTCCGCCGAATGTGGAACCGTGGTCACCCGGAGCAAAGCCCTTCGCTACTTCGTCCGTCGCAAGGACGGCACCGATCGGTACGCCGCCGGCAAGTCCTTTTGCCAGAGACATAATATCCGGCTTGATGCCGTACTGCTCATATGCGAAGAAGGTTCCGGTACGTCCGACACCTGTCTGGACTTCGTCAACGATGAGAAGGATCTTGTTCTTCGTGCAGAACTTTCTTACTGCCTGCACGTAGTCATAATCTGCCGGATGAACGCCGCTTTCGCCCTGGATGAGCTCGAGCATGATGGCGCCGGTCTCCTTGTCTGCCGCGTTTTTGATCACTTCGATGTCGTTATAAGGAACATATTCGAAGCCTGGAAGATTCGGTCCGAAAGGAGTTCTGAACTTTTCCTGGCCTGTTGCGGCGATGGTCGCCATGGTACGTCCGTGGAAGGACATTGTTGCCGTGATGATCTTCGGCTTCGGAGTGCCCTTCTTGTACCAGTACCCGCGAGCAAGCTTAAGGGCGCCTTCGTTCGCTTCCGCGCCGGAATTGGCGAAGAAGACCTTATCGGCGAAGCTCAGCTCAACGAGTTTTTTTGCCAGAAGTGTCTGCGGCTCATTGTAGTAGTAATTGCAGCAGTGGATCACTTTCTTTGACTGATCGGAAATGGCTTTGGTGAGCTTGCTGTGGGCGTGACCCAGTGTGTTTACGGCGATACCGCCGATCATGTCCATGTATTTCTTTCCGTCGGTACCGTAAAGATACACGCCCTTGCCGTGGTCAGCCACGAGAGGGACCCTTTTTCCGAAACACGCCATATAGTATTTTTCGTCGTACTTGATGATTGTATCTAATGTATTATCTTTAATATTTTCCATATTATTACCTCATATATAGTACCGGCTTCCGGCTTGAAAAGCACTTGGGCCGGCGGTGCATCTGTCAGATCTTTTCTCCCTCGAAATAGGGCTTCTTTTCCTGGACGATCATCGTGCCGATACCTTTGCCGGTGAAGATCTCGAGGAGAATACTGTGAGGGATACGCCCGTCAATAATATGTGCACGGCCGACGCCGCGTCGGATCGTATCCAGGCATCCGTTGACCTTCGGGATCATGCCGCCGGTGATTACTCCGGACTCGATCATCTCGTGGATGTCGGACTCGGTGAGGACAGGGAAGACCTGCTCGGAACCGTCCGGCATTACTCCCTTAACACCCTCGACATCGGTAAGTGTCATGAGCTTCTCGGCTTTCAGTGCAACAGCGATCTCGGCGGCAACTGTGTCCGCGTTGATGTTGTAGCTCTCGCCGTCAGAACCGACACCGATCGGGGCAACGACCGGGATATACTCGTCGTTAGCCAGTGTGGAGATGACCTTGGTGTTGATATTCTTGATCTTGCCGACGAATCCGACATCGATCGGATTGCCGTTAGCATCTTCAGTGAGCTTCTCGCACTCGATCAGGTGACCGTCGATACCGCTGATACCGATGGCCTTTACGCCTTTCTGTCCGAGATAGGAGACGATCTCTTTATTGGTCTTGCCGACCAGGACCATCTGTGCGACGCTCATGACTTTTGCGTCAGTAACACGCAGGCCGTTCTCGAAGCGGGACTCGACATTCAGTGTCTTCAGCATGTTGCTGATGTCCGGTCCGCCGCCGTGAACCAGTACCGGATTGATACCGACGGACTTCAGAAGTGCGATATCATCCATTACAGAGGATTTCAGTTCATCGTTGACCATAGCGTTGCCGCCGTACTTGATGACAACGGTCTTGCCTGCCAGGCTCTGGATATACGGGAGCGCCTCGATAAGAGTAGCGGCCTTGTTGATCCAGGTCTGCATATCATGTCCTACAGAAGGTAAAGTTTTATCCTTTTCCATATATATAACTCCTGCCTGCGCTAATATTTATACAGAATACTGAATAAACTTGCATAAAGCAAGTATAAAGGCTAAAAATCAGGAAAATTGTACATTGTGCACAAGCAGAGGTTAGGAATCATTGTCAAGTTGCCAAAATCGTTGTCGGCGAGTGTCAAAAAAGCCCGCGGATTTTTGGGGATATTTACGAGTGGTAGCGGCATAGCGGGCGTGTTATAGTAGTTCCATAAAGAAAAAGTGCCCGGTTCCCGGTGCACAATTTGGAGGTAAAAAATGGCAAGTTTATCACTTCAGCATGTTTACAAGAAGTATGAAGGCGGCGTTGTAGCTGTTTCTGACTTCAACCTTGAGATTTCCGATAAGGAGTTCATCATTCTGGTAGGACCTTCCGGTTGCGGTAAGTCCACAACACTTCGTATGATCGCTGGTCTCGAAGATATTTCCGAGGGTGAGATCTACATCGAGGATCGTCTGATCAACGACGTACTCCCGAAGGATCGTGATATCGCGATGGTATTCCAGAACTACGCTCTCTATCCGCACATGACAGTATTCGATAACATGGCATTCGGTCTTAAGCTCCGTAAGGTAGCTCGTGATGAGATCAAGCGCCGCGTTCAGGAAGCTGCTAAGATCCTCGAGATCGAGCACCTCCTCGACAGAA
>JAEEGJ010016491.1_pt1 | contig 16936 bp, 16 predicted proteins | sample 8958761 | NCBI WGS metagenome assembly JAEEGJ01 (sample SAMN16246546, study PRJNA631951) | gut metagenome | biome: gut microbiome; feature: rumen; material: RS-attached | host: Bos | place: Iran: Karaj | collected 2018-10 | reverse complement strand
TATATGTACTTATGTACGTTGCAGACGGTGTCCTTAACGATGTGGCTTCTCAGCCTCACGAACAGGATTCCATTGAAGTATTCATCGATGAGAACAACGAAAAATCGTCCGCTTATCAGGAGGATGACAAACAATATCGTATCAACTACAAGAATGTACACAGTTTCAACGGTACCAAGTGTCTTGAAGAGAACATGTTATCCGAAACAGTTCTTACCGAAGAAGGATACATGGTTGAGGCAGCATTTAAATGGACTGATATAAGTCCGGATTACGACTTGAGAGTAGGTTTCGAACTTCAGGTTAACGATGCAAATGCAAAGGGCACGAGAAGCGGTACTTTAAGCTGGGCAGACAAGACCGGTAACGGCTGGTCCGCACCGGAAGTATTCGGTACAATCCTTCTTGACTATGGTGTTGAGGAACCGTATGTTCCCGAACCCAAGAACGGTATCTACGAAGAAGACGGCGGCTTATACTACTATGAAAACGATAAGCGTACATATGCCGGTCTTATCGAAATGTGCGATGGCACTTTCTGCTACGTAATGGGTGGCGGTGTTGTTGCAACCGGAAGCTACTATGTAACTCATACCAACGGAATCATGGACAAGTGCCATGCAGAATTCGCTGAAGACGGAACAATGCTTATCAATGGTATCAAGAAGGTATACGGTGCCGACAGATACTTTAAGAACGGCTTCCTTCAGAAGGATGCAGGAGTTGTCAAGGTAGGAGCATACTTCTACTATGTTGACGAAGAAGGTAAGATTGTTAAGGATTCCGAAATCGAAGTTACCAAGACCAACGGAAGAATCCCCGCAGGAACCTATAAGACCGACAACGGTATTATTATCCTCGACGGAGTACTTGTGGTAGACGGTAAGCCTTTATACTACAATAACAACAAGATTGGTCACAAAGCGGGTCTCGTAGAGTACAAGGGTGATTACTACTACGTAATCGAAAACGGTGCTCTTAAGACCGGATTTGTAACCGTAAGCAAGACAAACGGCTTAAAAGAATACGGAACATACGAATTCAACCTTGAAGGCAAGATGATAACCGACAAGAACGGATTCGTGGAAGAAAACGGAAGCACTTACTACTATGTAGACGGTAAGCGTACTTACGCAGGACTTGTGGAAGTGGACGGAGACCTTTATTATGTGGCAGGCGACTGCAAGATGGTAAAGGGCAAGAGCTACTACATCACCCATACCAACGGACTCATCGAAAAGAGCACCCACGCGGTATTCGGTCCCGACGGTAAACTTTTAAGATTCGGTAAGAAATAACAGCAACAAAATCGGGGGTCCGAAAGGGCCCCCGTTCTTTCGTTTTACCGAAAGAGACGCAAATACTTGTTTTTTTTACCGGGGGAATGTGGTATGGTAAGTAAAAGAAAAAATTGGAGAACGACTATGAAGACTAAGGTTTTTATCGATGGAAGCGAAGGTACCACAGGACTTCGTATCAATGAACGTTTTGAGAAACGCGATGACATAGAAATTTTAAAAATTGACCCGGAATTAAGAAAAGACCCGGCTGAGATTAAGAGACTTATCAACGAGTCCGATATTACTTTTCTTTGTCTGCCCGACCAGGCTGCTGTTGAAGCGGCTGAAATGGTGGACAACGATAAGACGGTTATTATCGACGCATCTACCGCCCACAGAACTCTTCCCGGATGGGCATACGGTTTTCCCGAACTTTCTTCTGCCCACAGAGAGGCTATTAAAACAGGCAAAAAGATTGCGGTTCCCGGCTGTTATGCATCGGGTACCATAGCACTTTTATATCCCCTTGTTCACGAAGGCGTAATGCCTGCAGACTATCCCGTATCCGTATTTGCGGCATCGGGCTACAGCGGAGGCGGCAAGAAGCTTATCGGAGCTTACGAGGAAGAAGGTCGAGACGGCAAATTCGACTCCGCCAGAATGTATGCCTGGGGTCAGACTCACAAGCACTTAAAGGAGATGAAGGCCATAAGCGGCCTTACAAAGGAACCTTTATTTTGCCCCTTCACCACCAATTACCACAGCGGTATGATAGTGCAGATTCCCGTATTTGCCGAGCTTTTAAGCAAAAAAATGACTCCCGAAGAAATCAGGGATTTTTACGCCCGCTACTATGAAGGCGAGAAATTCATTAAAGTCATGCCCTTCGGCGCGGACGTCGAAGCCGGCGGAGCGCTGTTCTCAAGTGAATGCGCAGGCTGGGACGGCATGAGAATATATGTAACAGGCAACGCTGACAGAGTTGTGCTTGCAACAAGCTTTGACAACCTCGGAAAAGGCGCATCCGGCGCAGCTATCCAGTGCCTTAATATTGTGCTTGGCTGTGACGAAGCGAAGGGACTTAATCTTTAATGAGCGGTAAACTTTATGTGGTGGCAACCCCCATCGGCAATCTCTCGGACTTTTCGGAAAGGGCAATCGAAACCCTTAAGTCCGTTGACCTGATAGCCGCGGAGGACACCCGCAATACAATCAAATTACTGACCCACTTTGACATCCACACCCCCCAGACGGCCAATCACAAGTTTAACGAGCGTCAGGCTGTTGACAGACTGGTAAAAGAAATCCTGGACGGCAAGTCCATAGCGGTGGTTTCGGATGCGGGAACTCCCTGCATTAACGACCCGGGTTTTATTCTTGTGGAAGCCTGCGCGGAAGCGGGAATCGATGTTGTGGGCATCCCCGGCTGTTGTGCGGCGGCTACCGTGGTTTCGGTATCCGGCCTTCCTTCGGACAGCTTTCTTTTTATGGGATTCTTCCCGAGAGAGAAGAGGAATGCGGAGAAACTTTTTGATTATATAGGCAATAACAAGACCGAGTTATATATCTTTTACGAATCCCCCAAGCGCATAATCGATTCAATGGAGTTGATTTCCAATGCCTTTCCGGATGCGCAGATTGCTCTTTGCAACGACCTTACCAAGACCTTTGAACGTATCTACCGCGGCACTCCCGCAGAAGTTTTGAGCGACTTAAAGGCCAATCCTAACGCGGAAAAGGGCGAGTATGCTTTTGCAATGTATGTGGAGGCGGTTGAGAAGGCGGAGGATGAGAACGCCCTTTCTTTGGAGGCTATGCTCACGGACGTGTGCGTAAAGCGGGGATGTACTCTCAAGGAGGCCATAGCCCTTCTTTCTACGGACAAATCGGTAAGCCCCACCGGCAAGATTCCGGCGTCCAAAAAAGAACTCTATCAGGCTTCCCTTAATCTGAAAGAATTATTCTGAGTCCGCAAAACGGATGAATTAATAGAATTTTAAAATTATATGTAAGTTTTTTTGGAGGTTTATATGGCAGAATTATGCATGTGTTATCCGGGAGGCCTTCACAAGGCCCTGACCCTTAGCTACGACGACGGCGTCGAGCAGGATAAAAAGCTTATTGCCATAATGGTTAAACACGGCCTCAAGGGCACCTTTAACCTTAACAGCGGTATTTACGCTCCCGAAGGAACGGTTTATCCCGAGGGCACCATTCACAGGAGAATGACGGAAGCCGAAGTTTCCGCCCTTTATATGGCAAACGGCATGGAGGTAGCCACCCACGGTTACACACATCCGTTTTTAAGCAGATTACCGGCTTACGTGACTACAAAAGAAATCGTCGAGGACAAAAGAAAACTTGAAGAGCAGTTTGGCTGCGTGGTAAGAGGACATGCATATCCCTTCGGCCGTTTTAACGACACGGTTGTTGACATTTTAAAGCAGAGCGGAATAGTATATGCAAGAACGGTTCGCTCCACTCACGGATTCGATCTTCCCGAGAACTGGCTTACCCTCGACCCTACCTGTCACCATGACGACCCTGAACTTTTCGAACTTTGTGACAAATTTTTGAAGGCTAAGAATGACTGGGGCTATCCCATGATGTTCTATCTATGGGGTCATGCATATGAATTCGAAGACCATGACAACTGGGACAGAATCGAGGCATTTGCTGAGAAGATGGGGGGCAAAGAAGACATCTGGTATGCCACCAACATAGAAATTTACAATTATGTTCAGTGCTTTAAGCAGTTGCGATTTACCACCGATGTCACTCTGGTTGAGAATCCCACGGCCACAGACTTATGGTTTACGTACAATTGCAAATCATACATGGTCAAAGCGGGCAAAACCTTAAAAATCGGATAATACCGACACTTTTTATTCTTTAGAATACAATGGCAAGTAAAAGGAGAAATTTATGAGAATTCTAGTTACAGGCGGAGCGGGCTACATAGGCTCCCACACAGTGGTTGAACTTCAAAATGCAGGTTATGACGTGGTTGTCATCGACAATCTTTCCAATTCCAGCGAAAAATCCCTTGAAAGAGTAGCTGAGATTACCGGCAAGAAAGTTCCTTTTTATCGCTGTGACATTTTGGACAGAGAAAAACTTTCGGATATTTTGGACAAAGAAAAAGTAGATGCCTGCATTCACTTCGCAGGTCTTAAGGCAGTAGGTGAATCCGTTCAGAAGCCTTGGGAATACTACGAGAACAACATAGCAGGTACCCTTACCCTCGTGGATGTTATGAGAAAGCACGGAGTTAAGAACATTATTTTTTCTTCTTCCTCTACAGTTTACGGCGATCCCGAGACAGTGCCCATTACCGAAGCCTGCCCCAAGGGCGTTTGCACCAACCCTTACGGCTGGACCAAGTCCATGCTTGAGCAGATTCTTATGGATATTCAGAAGGCCGATCCCGAATGGAACGTTATTTTGTTAAGATACTTTAACCCCATCGGCGCTCACAAGTCAGGTCTTATAGGTGAGAATCCCAACGGCATCCCCAACAACCTCATGCCCTACATCACTCAGGTTGCTGTGGGCAAGAGAGACCACCTCACCGTATTCGGCAATGACTACAACACTCCCGACGGTACAGGCGTACGCGACTATATTCACGTAGTTGACCTCGCAAAAGGACACGTTAAGGCTCTTAAGAAGATTGAGGACAAAGCAGGTCTCAAGATTTACAACCTCGGTACAGGCACAGGCTACAGCGTACTTGATATCGTTCACAACTTCGAAGAAGCAACCGGCGTTAAGATTCCTTACGAAATCGGACCTCGCCGCGCAGGCGACATTGCCATCAACTACGCTTCTCCCGACCTTGCCAGAGAAGAACTTGGCTGGGTAGCCGAGAACGGCATCAAAGAAATGTGTGCCGACTCCTGGAACTGGCAGAAAAACAATCCAAACGGATACGACGACTAATGCAAAAGAAAACCCGTGGCGGAACACCGTCGCGGGTTTGTTTATTATTATTCCTTAAAAATCTTCTTCAATCACGTGCAGTTCAAGGTAATCAAACTCCACACTCTCAATAAAACTGTCTTTGTTAAAGCGGGTCTTGGCCGTTCTTTTGAAATCTGAGATGTTGGTCTCAAGCCATATGGGTTTCTCGAGGTCAAACTCAAGACATGCTTTTTCAAGGGCGTTCATAACCTTGTGAGTCCGGGAGTCGCCGGAATAGTCCTCAACGGTGGTGTCTTTAATCATGTGATTGTTGTGAAAAAGCTTTATCCAGGTTCTCAACTTGTTTCTCCTCAGATTTTCTTTTTGAATCATAGCATAGAAAATGAGTAAAAAACAATTATGCGTTAAACATTTTATGGTATAATTCATTATGGGTGTGGAGCGTGACGCGCCACACCCTAGTATTGCGCACAGGGGATTATGCCAGATGGAAGTATCTACCAAAGAAGAACGTAACAGCGAAGTGCAGACCTGGAATGAGGTGACACTCCTTTATTCTTCCGCACTTAAGCAGATTAATACCAAACTTGAAATTCTCAATGACGAGTTCCAGCATGTTCATCAGTACAATCCGATAGAACATATCAAATCAAGACTTAAAACTCCCGAGAGTATTGTTAAAAAGTTAAAAAAATACGGACAGGAATCCACAATCGAGAACATGGTAGCCTATGTTAACGATATTGCGGGTGTAAGAATTATTTGTTCTTTTACCAACGACATTTACCAGATTGCCGATATGATATCCAATCAATCCGATATTAAGGTTATTGAGGTAAGGGATTATATCAAGAACCCCAAGCCCAGCGGATACATGAGTTATCATATGCTCGTGACAGTGCCGGTGTATCTTTCCGACAGAATCGTGGATACTAAGGTGGAGATTCAGATTCGTACCGTAGCTCAGGATTTCTGGGCCAGCCTTGAACACAAGATCAATTACAAATTCGAGGGTGGAGATGTTCCCAAGAACATTCAGGATGAGCTTGTGGAATGTGCATATATGGTTTCCAAACTGGACGATCATATGTTATTGTTAAATGAAGAAGTCCAGAATCTGGATAACGGACGATAATTGCAGCTTAAACCCTTGAGAGCGGGAGTGTGGAGGACTATTAATGGACAGTTTTTTTGAAAAAATAACCGGAAGATTCGGCTCTAACGATGTTATTAAGGCCAATGCCGAGGCTGAAGCCAAAGAACTTGAAAAAGCAAGAGAGAAAGTTACCGACCTTGAAAAAGCGGTAAGCGACATGAGACGCTTAAGCCTTAAGGCGGTTGAGACCAATGAAGCAACCACCCAGCTTGTGGCTGCAGCTATTGAGAAGATTGAGGAAGTAAGGGCAACGGGCGGCTCCATGAGTTCTGACGATCTTTCCAAGATTACCGCAGAACTCGAAGCATTGAAGAACACCGTTGAGACTTCTTTTAAGGCTTCCGGCGAAGAGGCTCACCTTGAGAACGTGCGCGTATACAGAAACGTGCAGGCATCTGTGATAGAGGAACTTAAACAGCAGTCCGAGGCTATAGCCATTCAGCATCTTCATATTGAGAAAAAAATCAGAGGCATCAAGCCCTGCGCCATCATTGCCCTCGTATTCAGCGGTATTTCCATGGTGGGTGTGGGCATAGCTCTTTTCATTCTTATTACACATCTGGGATTTTAATTTATGGGCAAAGTAGATTTTAAACCGGGCAACATGCTGTATCCTCTTCCGGTGGTAATGGTCACCGTAGCGGACGATAACGGCAAGTCCAACATTATAACTCTCGCATGGGCGGGCACTATTAATTCCGACCCGGCCATGGTATCGATTTCGGTGAGACCCTCCAGATACTCCTACGACCTTTTGATGAAAAAGAAAGAGTTCTGCATCAACCTCACCACCAAAGACCTGGCCTTCGCTACCGACTACTGCGGTGTCAAAAGCGGACGCGACACGGACAAATGGAAGGATACGGGCTTAACACCTGTTCCCTGCAGCGCCATCAAGGCGGATATGATTGCGGAAAGCCCCGTGAACATTGAATGCAAGGTCACCAAATTCGAGGAACTGGGCAGCCATACCGTTTTCTTTGGCGAAGTTGTGGCAGTTCATGCGGATGACAGATACATGGATGAAAACGGAAAATTCACCTTCGAAGATTCCGACCCCATAACATATTCCCACGGCAAGTACTACACTTTGGGCGAATATGTGGGTAAATTCGGATACTCAGTACAGAAAAAGAAATGATTAGTGTATAAGACCGGCATTACTGCCGGTTTTTAAAGGAGAATGTAAATTGGGATTACGGAATATTTTCAGACTGGTCAAATACCCCAAGTCTATCTATGTTAACTTTAAATTATTTGATTTTAAGACGGCTTTGCATATGCCCATTCTTATATCAAACAAAGTTAAATGTATAGGATTAAGGCGCGGCGCGGTTTCTTTGTCTGCTCCCGCACATTTTGCCATGATAAGGCTTGGCACATTAGAAGGCTCGACGGGAATATGGCATTATGACAGGTGCCATGGAATTTTGGACCTTTCGGGCGGAGAAGTGATTCTGGGTGACGATGTTCGCTTTTCCAGAGGTTTTTCCATCAAGAGCATTGAAGGCGGAAAACTTACTATCGGCAATCATTTTATAGCAAACTGTTACGTTACTGTTTTTGCATCTGATGAAGTAACTATCGGCGAAGGATGTCTGGTGGCACATCATGTATTCATGAATTGCGGCGACGGCCACAAAGTTGTTTCGGCTGCAACAGGAGAAGTCACTAACACGAGAAAACCCATTACCTTAGAAAACCATGTATGGCTCGGTGCAAATGTTTCTGTTTTAAAGGGCAGTTACATCGGACAAGGCTCGATTGTAGGCTATGCAACAATAGTCGGCACTGAGTTTAAAGAACCCAATTGCTGTATTGTGGGACCTTTTCCCGGCCGAGTGGTTAAAAGAGACGTTACTTGGAAACATTGATTTGGGCAATAATAGGATTGTAAAAAGGACTTGGCACGCGAATGTATCAGTGCAAAAGTCCTTTTCCTTTTGTAATCGAATCTTTGCCGTAGCGGTCACGGATGGAGCGAAGGGCCGCTTCGAGTTTTTTATTCTTCTCGCTGTCTACGGTGAGGGGAGCGGTATCGGTTGAATGGGCATCTGCAGAGTCATTGGTGTCGTGGGACAGATATCCTTCCGAGAACAGGCTTAGCTGATAGGGTTCGTCAGGCTTGACCAATTTGCTTGCACGGACACCTAAAAGCCTTATGGGGTCACCGTTCCAGAGCTTGTCAAATAAAGACATTGATACGGTGTGGAGTGCGGCTGCGGTCTCAATGGGAGATTCGGTGGCGCACTGATGGGAGAAGGACTTAAAGTCCGAATATTTAATCTCGACGGTAACCTGCATAGCCAGAAATCCCGCATCGTGGAGCCGTTTGGACACAGACTCGCACAAAGAAAACAGGACATCGGAGGCGGGAGCACGTTCGGTAATGTCATGAGCCACAGTGGTGGAGTTTCCGATTCCTTTGGCCTCCTGAGGCTCGGTTACTATGCCGGAGTCATCTATGCCGTTGGCAAATTCCCATAGAGTGATGCCGTGGCTCTTAAGATGGGAGGTAAGGATGGCCGGGTCGGTCTGAGCCAGCTCGCCGATGGTAAAAATCCCAAGTTTATTGAGGGTGGCGGCAGCGGATTTGCCGCAGAGGAAAAGGTCTCTTACGGGAAGAGGCCAAAGCTTCTGCTTAATCTCATAAGAATAAAGGGTATGGGTCTTGTCGGGTTTGGAAAAATCGGAAGCCATTTTGGCCAGGACCTTTCTGTCGGAAACCCCCACATTTACCGTAAAACCGAACTGCGTATAAATGTGGTGGCGTATCATGGCGGCACAGGCTTCGGGAGACTCATAAAGGTGGGCGATGGGAGTGTAGTAAAGATAACATTCATCGATGCTCGCAGGCTCCACATCGTCGGTCAAAGAATAAAGATAATCCTTAAAGAGTCTGCTCATGTGTGAGTAGAGCTTGAAATTCGGAGACTCAATAATAAGTCCCGGACATTTCTTAAGGGCAGAGGCAACGGGCTCGGCGGTCTCTATGCCGAAGCGTTTGGCGGGGATGGATTTGGCCGTGACAATTCCGTGGCGGGTCGCTCTGTCGCCGCCTATTATGGAAGGAACCTCACGCAGATCCACGGTGGCTCCGTTATGGAGTTTATCGACTGCCGTCCAGCTTAAAAAGGCTGAATTGACATCGATGTGAAAGAAGATTTTGTCCATCGCACTCCCCGAACATATGTACTGATTTCAATATACCACAACCCGGTGCACTTTACAATAAGTCAAAAAATTGGTAAAATAGCAAAAAAGATTTTTTTGATTATATCGCTGATTTTTTTCGGTGTTTGTATATACAGGGTTTGGGAACATGGTTTTATTATCCAGATATCATAAAAATTGCAAAGTGGCATTTTTGCGCGTAGGGCTTATTGCAATAGCCTTAAGCGCTCTTTTTATACCCTCGATTGAGGGGGTTAAAAGCGAGGGCAATAATATTTTTACCCTCTATGTCAACGACACTCTTATCGGTACCGTTGATACCGAAGAGACCGCCGATGAACTTCTCAATGAAGCCAGAAGGGCTGTAGTGGCTGATTCCGACGACATGATTCTTATAGACGCACAGACCAGGGTGGAAGGTTCGGAAGTTCTCTACGGCAAGACCGATGACAAGGCTGAAATGGTTGAAAAGATTAAAGCGGTTTACACTGCATCTTTAAGAGAGACCATGCAGCATTCTTATACCGTCAAGATTGACGATTATTCCGTTAACGTTTCTACAGCGGAGGATGTGGAGAAACTTCTTGAAGCGTCCATTAACCGTTATGCGGAACCCGGTGATTTTACCGTGGATTTAATCGCCGACTCCGACAGAAAGCTTCCGGTGCTTATACCCAGAATCAACAAAACCGCCGTGGAAGTTGAGACAGGCGCTTCATATGCTTCGGACTATCTGGGCAGCGACGGTATATACTCCGAATTTGACAGGATTATCGAAGAGGCGGCTCCCGCCACACTTCCTTCTTTTGACGATTATACCTACGGCATTACCGATGTGGCTTTTGCCAATAACGTTGAGGTCGTAGAGTCTTATCTTTCTTCCAGCAAAGTAGTACCCTTAAGTGCAGCCATCGACGAGGTCACCAAGGACAAAGAACAGAAGACCATTTATGTTGTTGTGTCCGGTGATTCTCTTTCTTTGATTGCCCAGAAGACGGGTATTTCCGTAGATCAGATTATTGAACTTAATGAAAACATCACAAGTGCCAATTCCCTGATTCGTGTGGGTGACGAAATAACCGTTACGGTTCCGGAACCCGAACTCTCCATCAGACGTGAAGAACTTGTTTATTACGAAGGCACCTATGAAGCCGAAGTTCAGTACAAATATAATGACAACTGGTATACCACCACGGAGGTAACTCTTCAGGAGCCTTCATCGGGTTATCATAAGGCTGTTGAGAAGGTTACTTATTTAAACAGCAAGGCCATTGATTCCGAAGTTGTTATGGAAGAAATCGTGGCGGAAGCCGTTCCCAAGATTGTTGAGAAGGGCACCAAGATTCCTCCCACATACATTAAGCCTCTGAGCGGCGGTCGTCTTACCAGTACCTTTGGCGGACGAGCAGCCACAATCCGCGGTATGACATCCTACCACGGTGCGGTTGACTGGGCTACTCCTATCGGTACATCCGTTGTGGCTTCCTGTGGCGGACGAGTTTCTTTCGCAGGCTGGAAGGCATCCTACGGTAACTGTATCTTTATCGAGCATCCCGACGGACGACAGACCAGATACGCTCACTTAAGTAAGGTACTCGTTTCCGCAGGTCAGAATGTATCCCAGGGTGAGAAGATAGCCCTTTCCGGTAACACGGGTGTATCTACCGGACCTCACCTCCACTTCGAGATACGTATAGGCGGCAAGGCGGTTGACCCGCTTAAGTATATTTCCTATTAAACCGGCTTAATCTTAAGAATTTTGACAATACGAATTCTTTGTGTTATAAAAGGTTAGTTAAAAAATCCAGTCAGGATGGACACTACTTATGAGAAGATATGCAGTTAAGGGCGGTGCGCCCCTCGTGGGAGAAGTTGAAATCGGCGGTGCCAAAAACGCGGCACTTGGTATTTTGGCGGCGGCTCTTATGTCCGATGAGACGGTAGAAATTGAAAACGTTCCCGATTTGTCCGACATTGATGTCATGCTTGAAGCTTTGAGAACTCTCGGAGCCAAGGTTGACAAGGTTAATCGTCATACGGTCAGGATAAACGGCTCCACAGTTTATACCACCACACTTTTGGACGAAGCTTTAAATAAAATACGCGGTTCCTACTATTTTGTAGGCGCTTTACTTGGTAAATACGGTAATGCCGAGGTTATTTTACCCGGCGGATGCAGCATAGGCTCAAGACCTGTGGACCTTCATATGAAAGGCTTCAGAGCTCTCGGCGCCACTGCAGAAATCGATCACGCATGTATGGTATGCAGCTCTGAGAAGCTTGTGGGCAGCCACATCTTCATGGACGGTGTATCCGTAGGTGCTACTATCAACATCATGTTAGCTTCAGTTATGGCGGAAGGCCAGACCTATATAGAGAACGCGGCCAAAGAACCTCACGTGGTAGACGTGGCCAACTTCTTAAACAGCATGGGCGCATCCATTAAGGGTGCAGGTACCGATGTTATTCGTATCAAGGGTGTAGAGAAGCTCCACGCTACTCATTACTCCATCATTCCCGACCAGATTGAGGCAGGAACCTTCATGATGGCGGCAGCAGCCACCAAGGGCGATGTTCTTATTAAGAACGTTATTCCCAAGCACCTTGAGTCCATTACTTCCAAACTTTTGGAAATCGGCTGTGAGATAGAAGAATTTGACGATTCCATCCGTGTTGTTTCGTCCAAACCTTTCTTCCACACTCAGGTTAAGACAGCTCCTTATCCCGGATTTCCTACCGACATGCAGCCTCAGATGGCAGTTGTACTGGGACTTGCAGACGGTATCAGTGTTGTAACCGAGACAATTTTTGAGAACAGACTTAAATACATAGATGAACTTGTTAAACTCGGCGGTGCAATGCGCGTCGAAGGTAACACAGCCATTATCGAAGGCATTCAGCGCTACAGCGGCGGTATCGTAACCGCTCCCGACTTAAGAGCCGGAGCCGCATTGGTAGTTGCGGGCTTATGTGCCGACGGCATAACCGTTGTCAACGACATTCAGTACGTTGAGCGTGGCTACGAAGACTTCCCCGAGAAATTAAGAGCTCTCGGCGGCCAGGTTGAAGTGGTTGAAACGGACAAAGAATTACAGAATTTCAAATTAAGAGTAGGTTAAAAGAGGCCCTCCGAAGACGATTCGGAGGGTTTTTTACGTTAACAAAGTTTAAGATTGCGCTTTCAATGTTTAAGAATTCTCTCAGACTGACCTTTCTCCACTCGGTAATGGTATACTTTGTATATCGGAGGGTATTTATGGTTTGCAAAAAAACGCTGTTTAAACTTATTACGGTTGCTTTGGCGGCTTTCTTTTTATGCGGATGCGGAAAGCCTTCGGAGGAGACAACAGAGAAGACGTCCTCGACATCTGTCAGCACAACGGAGCAGGGCAAGAAAAAGGTTACCGTAAGGATTGCTTTGAATACGGGTTATTTCAATGCGGCAGTAAGAGCCTACAATAAGCAAAGTCAGGATTATGAAGTTGAACGGAATACATAGACCGGTCTGGATTTCAATGAAAAGCTTGAGGTTCAGCTTGCCACGGGTGAGGCTGCGGACGTTATTGAAAATTCCATGGTCAATCTGGATTCTTTGGCAAAAAAAGGTGCGTTCCTGCCCATAGATGACTTAATAAGCGGTCACGAAGATGAGTACTTTGAATCGGCCTTGGAAAGCGGGAAGGTTGACGGAGTTCAGTATATGCTCCCGTACCAGATCAGCCTTCACACATATATTACGTCAAAAGATATAGCGGGAGACCTTGCCACATGGAACATTGATGAGTATATGGAACGAATCGAGGCCTCCGGGGTAAGTTATGCGGAGTATATCCACCCGGTACTGATAATTGACCATATTGCCATAAGTGACTTGGATTCGAAACGATACATAGATTGGGACAAGGGCGAAAGCAAACTTGACGAAGCCCCCTTTATACGTGTTTTGGAATTTGCCAAAAAATACGGAAAGGTAGGCGGCGAAAGCATGAGTAAAGCCTGGGAAGAAGGCTTGTATGAGGGAACTATTGCCGGTGACAGTTCCAACGTGTCGGATGCGTTCACCTTTATGAATAAATATGATGCTTACTTTAAGAATAATGCTTCATATATAGGTTATCCCGGAGAAAAAAGAAGTAGCGGATTTTTATCACCTACAGGCTTTATGATAAATTCAAAGGCCAAAAACGTTGACGGCGCAAAGGATTTTCTGCAATGGATAATTTCCAAAGAAGGCGAGCAGGCATATCTGGAAGCAAGTTATAAAATGGGTGGCGAAAATCGGCGCATGTATTGTATTCTTCCTTCACGAAGAGATGTCTTTTTGCAGGAATTTGAGGATTATCAAAGCGAAATGCCGGGAGCCGTTCATTACTATTCCCCTTATAAAATGTTTGAATATGACGTTGCACCGCTCACCGCGGAACAGGCGGAAATTTTCCAAAGGGTGATTAATGAGGCAAGGCCGACTGATACAAAAATAAATCCGATAATGGATATCATAGATGAAGAAATCGAGCCTTTTTTGGACGGGAGAAAAAGTGCTGAAGAAGTGGCAAGAATAATGGACAGCCGTGTCCAGATTTATCTTGATGAACGTAAATAAGAAAAAACGCTCTCCCATCACACAGGAGAGCGTTTAGTATTTCGTCAGATGATAGCCTCAATATGAAGATTAGGTTCCGCAGACAAGTCTATAAATTCATTGCCGCACTTAATGGTGGGGTTGGCAAGACTTGAGCGGTTTATGAATACCACATCGCCGACACGGCCGTCGTTTAACTTGACGCGGTTAAGCATGTAGGTGTTAACGATGTTTTCGAGGAAGGTCATAATGAAACGGGTATCGTACTTCTGAAGACCTTCGCTTTCAAAGATGTCCACTACCTTGAAAGGACACATGGGACCGCGGTAGATACGGGCACTGGTCATGGCATCGTATACGTCTACGATGGCTACCATTTTGGCATATGTGTCTATTTTGGCATTCTTAATGCCGAAAGGATATCCGCTTCCGTCGCACCGCTCGTGATGCATAAGAGCCGCATTCATAATGGATTCGGGAACATTCTGGGCCTTAAGGGCATTGTAGCCTTCCAGAGTGTGTTTTTTGACTATAGTATATTCACCTTCGGTCAGGCGGCCGGGCTTCTTTATAATCTCGGGGGGAACCGCTACCTTGCCTATATCGTGAAGCAGTCCGCACAAAGTCGCGAGCTTGGTTTCTTCGTCGGTCATGCGCAGCCAGCGGGCAAATACATTGCACATGAGTGCCACGTTAATGGAGTGGACATATGTCATGTCATCGTACTGACGCATGTTGTGGAGCATGTCGAACACACTTAAATAGCCGCTGTCCGATTTAAGCAGGTTCATGGTAAAACCAAATACCTCGTCAAGATTTAAGGAGCGGGTATTAAGTGCAACGGAATCAAGAAGATTTTGAAACTTCGGAACTTCTTTTTCAAAACGGTCTTTAAATTCCCTGAATTCCGGAGAGTTCTTAATCTTTTCGGAGTAAGAAACATCCTCGGGCATCTCGGGATTTTCAAGATATTTCTGAGAAAGTTCATCTTCGACTCTGACATTTATGATTGAGTAAAACTCAAGCTTTGTAATGGCTTTGTCGGTAAGAATGGTGCCCCTGGGAATAATGAGCTGATTGGTATAGGTGTATACGTCTTCGGCGGCTACCATGCCGGGGGTGAGTTCTGTGGTACTGAGCCTCTTCATATATGCCCTTTCTGTAAAACAGTGGTTTAAAAGTTCTCGCACTATTTTATTATATTACTATACTATTTGAAAATAATTATACTTTATTTAACACAATTTATCAATTAATCTTGACAATTGAACACCGAGGTAGTAGATTTAAATCGTCTCTTATTCAGAGTGGTGGAGGTACATAGGACCTATGAAGCCACGGCAACCCCCTAATAGGAAGGTGCCTACCTGAGCGAGCGGGCAATAGTGCCCATATTCGAACAATAAGAGGATTGGAATACGAAAGTTTTTTAATCCGCTTATAGTACGATATAAGCGGTTTTTTTGTTTTTCAATCCTGCAAAAGAAAGGATTTTTATGGAAAAAAGACTCTTTACTTCCGAATCCGTTACCGAAGGACATCCCGACAAAGTCTGCGATGCCATTTCCGACGCGATTCTCGACGCCTGCATGGAGCAGGACCCCATGAGCCGTGTTGCCTGCGAAACAGCAGCCTGCACCGGCTTCGTACTTGTAACAGGTGAGATTACCACCAACGCTTACGTTGACATTCAGTCCGTAGTACGTAACACTGTCAAAGAAATTGGCTACGACAAGTCCGAATACGGCTTTGACGGTAACACTTGCGCAGTTTTGGTTGCCATCGACGAACAGTCAGGCGACATCGCTATGGGCGTTGACAAGGCTCTTGAAGCCAAAGAAGGCGCACTCAAGGACGACCTTGATACAGGTGCCGGCGACCAGGGTATGATGTTTGGTTACGCTACCAATGAAACACCCGAGCTTATGCCTTACCCCATTTCTTTGGCACACAAGCTTTCACTTCAGCTTACCAAGGTCAGAAAAGACGGCACTCTTAAGTATTTAAGACCCGACGGCAAAACCCAGGTTTCCGTAGAGTACGATGAAGCCGGCAAGCCCGTAAGACTTGAGGCTGTTGTATGCTCAACCCAGCACGATCCCGATGTAACTCAGGAGCAGATTCATGAGGACATCAAGAAATACGTATTCGACCCCATCCTTCCCAAGGATATGGTGGATGAGAATACCAAGTTCTTTATCAACCCCACAGGTCGTTTCGTAATCGGCGGACCTCACGGTGATGCAGGTCTTACAGGACGTAAGATTATCGTTGATACCTACGGCGGTATGGCTCGTCACGGCGGCGGTGCGTTCTCCGGTAAGGATTGCACCAAGGTTGACCGTTCCGCAGCTTACGCAGCAAGATATGTTGCTAAGAATATCGTTGCAGCAGGTCTTGCAGACAAGTGCGAGATTCAGCTTTCATATGCTATCGGTGTTGCTCAGCCTACATCAGTACGTGTTGATACATTCGGTACAGGTAAGGTTTCAGACGATGTACTCCTTAAGGCAGTAAGAGAGAACTTTGATCTCCGTCCCGCAGGAATCATCAAGATGCTTGACCTTCGCAGACCTATCTACAAGCAGACAGCTGCTTACGGACACTTCGGACGTAACGATCTTGATCTTCCCTGGGAGAAGACTGACAAGGCAGAGGCACTTAAGAAATACTTATAATTAGTATTTTCGATAAACAGATACAAAAATAATATGGGTTTTACGCATTGCGCAACGGAGTGTGCGCTCAGCGTAAAACCCTTTTATTTTTGTATCGTCCCTTTGAAATTCAAATTTTAAAATTTTTTTTAATTTCACCATA
>JAEEGJ010016488.1_pt1 | contig 16939 bp, 18 predicted proteins | sample 8958761 | NCBI WGS metagenome assembly JAEEGJ01 (sample SAMN16246546, study PRJNA631951) | gut metagenome | biome: gut microbiome; feature: rumen; material: RS-attached | host: Bos | place: Iran: Karaj | collected 2018-10 | reverse complement strand
AGAATCCTCTTTCCCTTGCCTCGGTCAATGAGTTCTGACATAAGGATTCCCGCTTCAAGTGTTTTACCAAGACCAACAGTATCTGCTATAAGAATTCTCTGACGAGTCTTATTAAGAGCCATCTGGGCAGGTTCAAGCTGATAAGGCATGAGATCCATGGCTGCTTTATCACCTATATGAATCTTGTTGTCAGTAGGAATCTTGCCTCTCCACTGGCTCTCGATATAAACTTTGGATTTTCTGAAGAACGCAGAGTCATCCGGTACAAGAGTAACCTTGGCCGGATCCACAATCTCTATATCATCCTCAACATCCACAAGGAACATTGACTCATAATCTTTTACAAGCTGAGACAGACCTATTACATGTAAGGTCTGATTGCCAAGGCTGTTCCTCTCAACTTTTTTAACCATCCACTCTTCACCGCGAACTATGATTCGCATACCAGGGGCGTATTTAATCTCATTCTCTACCATGAAGTATTCCTCACTCCGATTTATATTTACTCAATATAAGCATACTAAAGCGCGTGTCCTATAACACGGGCTTACTCATCGAACGTAATTTCTGCTATGTCACTAAGCTGACACTTAAGTTCAACGCATATTTTGTCCAATACGCTCATTTCTACGTTATTACCCTTCTCTAGCTTGGCGATTGAACCATAGCTGAGCCCGGTCATGTCTTTTAGATCCTTTTTCTTGATGTCGCTATCGATCATAAGCTTGAATAATTTCTTGTAAGATACTGCCATAGATGCACTCCTATAATGAATAAAAAACAAGACAACGACTGGTAAAATTATACCATATCGCTGCCTTGAATTGATTAAAATTCACTCGTTCGTGAGAGTAAAATTTCCATAAACTAATCCTTCGCTTTGGACCATATGCTACTTTCAGAAATCCACCAAATGTATCCCCACACTGATCTGTGTGAAGCTTCCCTTCTGCTTTATATCGGTTATCTTGGCCTTTAGAAGATTACCGGCATCCATAAGCCTGGCAAATACGATGTTGTCCTTCTCCGGAACGTAACCAAGCTTCTTCTTTTCATCGTTGAGGATCAGAATGGCATTGCTGTCGAACTTATTATCCTCACGCTGAAGAGTAAGCATATCTCCAACCTTGATGGACTCAAGTACCGAATTATCCTCAAGGTGCGTTGTGCCGGCCACATAGGAGTCAAAGAGGTGGACCTCCTTGATGAGAGGCTTGATGATATCGCCAAGTTCATGTCCTTCTATTGTTGCTACTGCACTCTGCTCGTGCGTTACTTTCAGTTCATTTGCCATGTTATCTTCACCCCGCTTCCCAAAAGGCCTTCAAGAACTTCATCCAGCTGCTCGCTGTAATCTTCATAGGTCTTAAGCTCTGTCTTCAGATCTTCCTTCTTGGCTTCTACTGCTTTGTTGTCATCCAGAAGGAACTTGTACTGATATGGATCTGTCTCCATTATTTCCATGATCTCTTTTTCCAGATCAGATATCTTTTCCTCGATATCTGGGATATCCAAGTCATCAAGATCTACCGACTCAAGAGCCTGCATCACCAGAACTTCGAGTTCCTGTAGGTCCTTAAGGCTATTGCAGGAATAAGCCACGGTTACCCTGTGCCATAGGTCCATGAGGTCCTCTGATCCGGTGACTGCAGGATTGATATCCGGGTGAATCTTCTTTACAAGTCTGTGGTAGATGCGCTTGATCTCCAGCATATCTTTTTCCGTGACGGTGGTAGACTTAAGGGCAGCCTCATGTTCTTTTACCATGTCATCAAGCTGTGCCTGAAAATCAGCCATCTCCTTTTCCAGATAGGCCTGAAGCCGCGCCTGATCAACGCTGTTACCATGGTTGATAGCAGCCTGGCAGTATTCGATGGTCTTCTTTTTCCGGATGCACTCTATCTTTTTCCTGAAGAGCTCAAGGATAAGGTCTCCGAAAACCTTCACATATTCAGCGTGATACTGGAAAGCTTCCTTCTTCAGTTCATCTCTTCTGTTTATCAGTTCCTCATACCTGGCGTAGGAGGTATTGTGTCCTTTTATAACATCAGTCATTTTTCAGCACCTCAAATCCATACAGGTCGCCGTAAATGGCGGTAAGCTTGGTTCCATCCTTGGTAGCAGCATCTTTGAAGAAATCATCTCTTGAGTGGTACCATTTGCCATTAAAGCAGACAACGCACTCATCGCCTTCCATAACTGACTCCAGGTTCATCTCCTCATCCTCGTAATAGAACCTGATCTTGTGCGGAGTATTCAGGAGATAATAAATATCAAAGAAATCAAAGAAATCTTCATCAAATTCGATGAGCTTGTAGAGGTCATCAATGAGCCACTTCATGATATTGAGGTTGCCGAAGAAGGCGTTGTGTCTGATTCTCTGAGCCAGCCAGTCTTTAGCGTTAAGGTAGAGGTTTACTGCATCTTCCTCTTTTCCCTCGTCAGTTCTGATCCTGGCAAGTCTAGTATAAACTTCGGGAACGGGATCAAAGACATTCCTGCAGTCTTGAACCTTCTCATAGAGATCCTCAATCATGCTCTTGTACTTGTTCATATCCTTGTCTACGTAGTAGCCGTTCCTGTACATGTCAGCCACCTTGTAGGTTGCAACGAGGTTGCCCTTGTTCATCATCTTGGTGAAGTACTCGAAAGCTTTGCCGTAATCTCTCTCTCCGGTTCTGCCGTAATACCAGATGTACCCAAGACACTCATAGGCCTCATCGTAGTCCATGGATGCTGCCATCTCATAGTATTTAAGAGCAAGGTCGAAATGCTTTTTCTCATAGTAATATCCGCCCAGGTACATCATATCTCTGGGGTCTTTGCGCTCTTCGATAAGGAAGTTCATAGCCTCGATGAACATGAACTCCTCTTCATCTGTGAATTTCCTGCCTTCGTCAAAACCTCTTACTATTTTTTCAGCTTCTTTAATCGTCATGGTAAACCTCCTTGGAAGACCAATATAATTATCTCACACTTTTGTTTGATACGATGATAACGCACCAGGGCTTTAGAAAGGTCGCTTCGCAGGCGACGGAGAGCATTTTAGTGATGATTGCTGTGATGGATTATCCAGTACGAATGATTACATCCATTTGTCATCCTGAATGCCTCTTCTTTCATCTGTCTGTATAACTCCGGATTCTTCTTTTTCACTGCTGCGCATCTCAGATCAAACTTCAAAAATCCTGCGACAATTTCAATTGTCTTTACAAAGCACCAACCCACAAATAGTAATGGTGCAAAAGCTATAATCAAAAAGATCATGGTATTTTCCTCTCTTTCTCAATCGAGTTCTCCGTCTCTATGGCAGATGTCGTAGTACTCACATGTAACACAGAAATGTTTGCAGAACTTGTTGTGGCCCATAAGGCATTTCTTAACCCAATACAAAAGTCTCTTCATAAGCTCAGCCTCCTTACCAGCCCATGTCGTCCATGTCGTCTTCGAAGTCCAGCCAGGCATCCAGGCGATCATCTTCCCTGTCACGCTTGAATTCTTTCTGTCTGCGATCGAAGTCCTTGCGTTCCTTCTTGCTCATGCCGCCCACAAGACTCTTGTACTCTTTATCTGTAAGTCTTACATCTTTATCCTTCTTTCCAAAAAACATATGCTCACCGTCCTTTCTCTATAGACACAGGCAGGAAATGATATATGATCATTCCCCGCCCCAAAACACTTTTCTTCGCTCCTTGTATCCTGCTTGTATCCTTATAGTAAAAAAACAACAGTCCCATAAAAATACCAACTGTATATTGTGTTCTTAGTCGTTATATCTACAACATGTGGTATGATTTGGTACACTAAAAAAGAACCATCGATGCATGCATCAACAGTTCTTTCTTAATATGATCACCAGATTGCTATATTACTTCCTACTCGAAGAGTATGCTGCATTATTAGGATTGCACTGATTACTGTGGTTATTCATGTTCGCAGCATGCGACGAATTGTTAGGATTACTCTGGTTTGAATGATGATTATTTTGACTCGTAGTGTGATTTGACGCATTGTAATTACTCATAATCGCTGGCCCCTTTCTTAATTCTCTTCGTTTTTACTGATTATCCAAAAATTTGGCTCAACCCAGATCTTTTGAAATCTATACCAAATACATTTATCGCTTCGTCCAACTTCATAATCAGGCTTCTAGAATTTACTTTTGTTTCAAGCTTAGGTGGTAGTTCTTCCTGTAAATATTTAAGCTCGTATAAGCGTCCATTCTCAGGATATGAATAAACTAAGAGATTTTTCTTTTTATCCACCTTAAACATCTTCGGCTCTGTTTCCCATGCTGTTCTAATCTGGGATATAGCATGTTTTCCTATTGCAAGATCGCCGAAATAGTCTGAGTAGGACAGATTAGTAATATACTCTGGAATCTCTATTCCTTCATCCTCAAAGATAGCCCTGATTACTCTTGAAGATTCCATAAAGATATCCGGAAAGTAGGACTCATCACCATCCCTCATAGCAGATTCCATCTCTTCAATTACATCAAACATTTTTCTTACATATTCGCAAAACAATGCGTTTGTGGCATGTTTCATGCTTTCGTTTATTCTTTTAGAATTGTATGCTCCGCTTTCCTTATCAATCTTTATATCAATCCTACATGTCACCACTCTTTTTGAGATATCCGGCTTAAGAGATGCCAATTTGTTTGTAGAAATTACAACAGCAGGATAGTTTAAAAAGCGCTCCAGTATTCCCCAGTTATCATCTTTTATTACCTTTTCAAAGTGAGCATCATATTGAGTTTTTGCCAAATCATCGATGTTAATCGGCAAGCCTTCACAAGATGCCTTAAGATTGCTGATATTTGTTCCGGTAAAGTCATTACTACTATTTGGTGCCACCTTTACTCCTGCCATAAGTTTTGACAAAAGACTGACAAAAGTTGTTTTTCCACCATTGGAATCACCATAAAGAATCCCCATTACCGGAAAGGGAATAACTCCATACTCGTTCTTGCTGCCAATGTACCTCAGATATGGCATGAACGGGCTACAAAAATACCAGTTCAAGAATCGATAATAGTCCTTTTGGCTCTTCTGATAGTCTCCGTGAAAAGATGATAAGCTATCAATAAAGCTTGTTAGACAACTAATATCCTGTTTAATAAGAGCTCTATCCGGAGAGAGATTACACTCTTTTCCATTGAAAGTAAGATGCTTTCCTTCATAGTCTATATGAAGCTTCGGAAGCTTTTTCTCGCGTACCTTTTTCACATTAGCGTTCTCATCATACTTACGCTTAAACGCTTTAACGGTATCTCCAGTAACAAAGACTTTTCCATTCTCCGGCTTTACTTTGGGAATCAATGGCTTTATTTCTGCTTCCAAACCTTTGACATCAGCTATTATCTCAGCATCATCAGTATCCGAGCTTGGTTCCAGAATAACGACATTTTTCTTTTTGATCGTTTTAATGATAGGAGTTTCTTGAATGTTGTCCCTTACATAATCTTCATCCTCCTGCAGCGCGACCAAAAGCTTTTCCGAAACTGAATCAGAACACTTTTCTTTAAAATCGTCAAAGAGATCTTTATAGTATTCAAAGGCAGACTGATCATCGAAGCAAACAATATTCTCCCTTTGAATGCCAAGGAACGCTGATGCCGACATATTGGCTGATCCAGTAATCACTCTTACTCGACCATCATTTGCCCTGAGAATGAAGATCTTTTCATGCGACTTAGTATCCCTTGAAACACTGATGTCGATGCTGCCATCCTGCATTCTTTCAGCTATTCTCTTAGCACTTTTAGTCTTAACAAGACTCTCTACACTCTTAATCTGCGCTGAAATAATTGTAGCTAATTCATCCCCCACAACTCCTTCATATCCAAAGATCATTTCTACATGAGCATAGGAATCAAATACTTTTTCCATAAACTGCATGCCTGATGAATAGGTTATTCCATAAAGCTCATCATATCCATCAAACAATTCATGCCAACCAACCTTGGCATTTTCCTTAAATTCAGCTTTTACAACACTTAATAATCCATCACTAGCCGCATCCATCTGCTTTGGTGCAAGATCAAACAAACTCATCTGATTATCCATTACTCGTCCCCTTTCTCTATACCCAACACATATTCCAGCATTTCATATGCAGCTTGTTTTTTAGCTGTCTTTTTCGAAGCGGCAGTTGACTCGAAATAGCACTCTTCTTCCTCTACATGACATTCAACATGCCATACAGGATTTCCATCTTCATCATGTTCTTCTTGATAAACATACTCAGGAATAGAAAAGTATCCTCTTCTTGCCAAGATTTCTAATTGATTTATTGCCTCGTCTTTATTAGGATTTTTAATCTCGTCCCTTATTGTGAAAAGAAGTCCCTTTTCCTCCAAATTCTCATAAGCCAGTCTGCAGGCAGCTCGCCTTGCCTGGTTATTTGATTCTCCATATCCTTCAAAGGTCGGAATATCTAGCGCAAGTTTTACCTGACATGCCTTCTTAAAATGATTGTATCCGTATGTTCCAACTCTCTCACTGATTACCCCTTGCCTCGGATTGAACCACATTTTTTCTGCGCTACAATCAAAGTACTTAAATCGCGGCTCATATCCGTATTTTCGCTCCGTCCATTCATAGATCAAGCTGACATAATCATCATCTTCATCATCCAAAAAGCCTTCCGGATAGAGCATTGTCTCAACAATGTCTTGGAGTTTGCTAAAATCCCAGTTACTATCTAGTGCTGCTGCTCCTAATATTGCTTCGAACAGATCTTCTTTTACTGATTCTTTTTGTGCTACTCCATTTTTAATGTCGCCTTCCCCCATCAACATGAAACGGGCTATTTCAAGTTCGTCAATTCTAGTTGCAAGCGCCTTTTTCTGAACCATTTTCTGCTTAAGCTTCGTTAACTCGCCTTCAGTAAGTTCGCATTTAAACTCAGTAGGTTGCATACTGTCCTGCACCAAATTTCTCCATCCGAAGTTATTGGTATTATTTGCTGACATGTCCGTTCCATACCTCTCGGTTAAGTATCGAACGACCGCAATGTCTAATACCTTATCGCCTATAAATTCCAATACTTCGTTGTTCTCTCCTCCATACTCCTCTGAGCATGACCTCCTGGTAAAAGCTTGCTTCAATAACGTAGGATTATCAAACTTGTACCCAATTTGATCTTCTACTATTCTCTGTCCTATAAACATCTCTTTTTGAAACATATTGTTTTTGGGCATAAAAAAACCTTTCCGTGTTATTTACAGAAAGGCATGATACACCTAACACAAAATAGACTACTCCCATGGAAAGTAATCGCCTGTATTAGGCAATGAATCTTAAATTTTGTTCTCTGTTTAAAGACCACCTGAGACTCTTTTAAGCATTTACTGATGAAAACTTTCATCCTCACCAATAAATACAAGCCAACAGAATATATAATTTAAGAAGCATCACGCCTTAATATTTGGTTACAGGTAAATTGTATATTGTAAATAATGTTCTTTCAATAAGAATCTTTCGAATCATTCCTCTAATGTTGGGCAGAACCACACCAATCTATAACGCATCAACTTAGGTACACCAAGTCTATCAATTTTTTATCTCAGCAAGTTCTTCAATCTCTTTTCTCCCAAACACAAAACATCTTTGCATTATGTGTTTCCACACTTTTTCTCGTCAAATTCACCCAGCTTCTGCAGTGATCAAGTACTATGGAATCTGATGAAATGACATCATCCTTTTCCCACAAAATCTTATCCACTTCATCCAACACCTGGATATCAAGATCAAAAGAATTGCTCTCACCAACCTCTGCTATGAGAGTCTTCAGCCTTCCGGAATTAGAAACAGGCTTATCAAGAAGAATGTGAACCGATGCCACCTCCATCTGCTCCAAAGCATTAAACATAATCCTTATTGCATCCTCAGTCTCCGGAATGATCCTGTAGGTACCACGAAGCGCTGCCAGATCACGGATGGTTCCATCCATGCAATCAAATAAAATAGAATCACTGAGCATAACTTCTAAAGTGATTATGGTATTGAAACCATCAATCCAAACTTCAGCTCCTGACAACGAATGAACCTCCTTAACTTTTCGAGTCGCGAGCTGTTCTTCTGTAGCAACGCTACGCACTATAGCCATCCGCTGACGGTCTGATAAGACATAATGGTTTCCAACAAAAGTTGATGCCTGTTTAAGGTCATAACCTTCGTTGATCAGATAGCAGACATGCCGTGAGGCATGTCTCATTTTCTCAATGGCTTCCGGTGCAAAGTTCTTATCATCCTCCGGAACATAACCCCTCTTAGCGTTCATTGACTTGCCTCCGTTTTCCCATCTCATAGCCCCAGTATCGTGAAGCAGGTAAGCTCCTTAAACACTTCTTCTGCCCAGCTATCTGCTTCTTCATAGAGCTCAATACTTTCAGTGTCATCCTCTGGAATATATTTTCTTACAGCCTTCCAGTTTTCTTTGGAAACCTCAACCATTTCATATGGGTCGTAGCCGGGCACGGCTTGACACAAAGCATGGTAAAAGCCCTTGTGATTCACAAGCTCGTCGTCAAAAAGATATATGGACTCCTTACGCCAAAAAGACTTTTCATCCCATCGGCCTTTGAAAAACTCATGATATGCCGTACTTTCTCTCTGATCATCTGTCACGAAATATTTCATATTCTTCTTTCCGCCTGAACTCAAGGCTGCAACTACGTTGTGGGTCTGCCAGATATGGCAAAGAGTGAACCGGACAGGGTGCCTAAGCACCCTGGTTCACGTTTTTGGCAAGCAATGCAACCGGGTACCCGGTTACACTTTTTCCAAATTTCCGAACGGTCGGAATTTTGCAAAAATGCTTGTTAGGGGAAGCCCCTAATACCCCATTCAAATTTTCCAAATTTGAAGCAACGCCCTTCCGGGCTAAGTACTGATTTCTGTTCACCAAGCAGGATTATTTACTGCGCTCCCGCTCATCTTTTTCAAGGAAATCATGAACTCCGTCATGGTCTCTATCTAAGATTATATCAATATTTTTTCTCGCTACGGCAATTTCTGTATAATCTCTTCTGGCTTTCTGATAATCCTTGTAGAGCTCAGATTTTTTAGCCTTCAGCTCAGCATATTCTGCCTTCAGTTCCTTGATTGTTGGAAGCTTGCCACCCTCATATTCCTTGAAATGTTTTCGCGCTTCTTCGTGGTCCGTGATGTCTTTCAGGAGCTCTTCTTTAACCTTTTTACTATATCCTGACTTCTTATATTTTTGATAGGAATCATTAGTCTGTATGTAAGTTATGATGGCGCCCTGGAGCTCTTTTATCTTCTCCATTCGCTCGTCCATGCCCTTGATTTTCAGCCTCAGTGATTCGTAAGTATCAAAGAGTTTTTTGTGAACACTCTTCAGATCATCATAAGAATTCACGCCCATATCTGACAGAAAACTTAAGGTCTTGGCGGTCTGTTTCAGGTTGAATTGCTTTGCCCAGCGTTCATATCCGGAGCCTTTTCCTTCCTGGATCTTCTTCTGAACATCGATAAGAAGACTGAGCTTTTCATCCCTGGACAACATGTCAGGATTAATTGTTTTGACACGTCTTCCAGCCAGTTCTTCGTACTGATTATCTTTTCTTTTTATCACAGGAACAGCTTCGCCACGGATCCTTTTTTCTATATCATCACGGGTGTATCCCGCACCAAGAGAATTGATCCTTGCAAAAGTTTTCTGCCCCTCGCACTTTAGTTTTGTATGCTTTCCGGACTCATCAACATCGATGTTGTATTTTGTTTTTAGCAGTTCAACCAGTGCCTTAAATGACGCCGGTTTTTCTTTTAACGCATCATCAATAGCGGTCCTAATGTAGTCACGATGGGATGGTTTCTTATGGTCACCAAGCCACTTGCCGTAAGTATTATTGCCGTGCTTGGGATCCTTAATAACTGACAGATTATTCTCCAGACAGATGATGTCATTGACCTTTCGAAGAGCAAAACTCGAGCCCCAGAAGTTCCTGAATTTCTTTCTGGAATCCATGGAAACCGAGTTGAAAATAATGTGATTGTGAATATGTTTTTTGTCTGTATGAGTTGCTACTATGAACTGATAATTTCCTTTTGTGAACCTCATGGCCAGGTCATATCCAAGTTTATTTGCCTGCTCCGGAGAAATCTCTCCAGGAGCAAAAGCCTGACGAATCTGATATGCAATCACATCAGATTTAGCTCCGACTTTGCCATGATCTCTGTCATAAATCTGCCTGACAAAAGTAAATTCTTCAGTAACTGTTTCCTGATCACAGCGGTAGGAACTTATATATTTTCCCTCTTCCGTCTTATCAGGATTTTTTGCATAATCAGTCCTCAATCCAAGAGATGTTGTTAAAGATGTTCCGCTATGCGCATGCATTGGAATTAGTCTTGTAGTCGCCATTTATTCTCCAAAAAATGGCAGGCAATATAGCCCGCCATCACGATTTTGTTATCATGTTTACCTGTCTAAGGATTTCTTTTAAAGAGCCCCACAGCTCCTTGTAATTCTTCTGTATTTCTTCCAGATCGTTCTTATAAACGCCGCCGGTTTCATTGGCATGTCTGGCAATCTGATTGAGGTTGTTTGAGGAATATCTAAGGAGCCGTATGGTCTCACTTATCCCTGTGATATCTACGTTTATCACGTAACCATCTATAGCCATTTTTCTCAGATATGCACCTGTATTTCTGATGTTCGCCAGCTGCTTTTTCTCACGGATCAGTCGGAGCTCTTCGTCTGAAACCCATAGTTTAATTTGATGTGGACGCTGTCTGGTATAGTTCTCCATTCATCACTTCTCCCTGTCAGGTGCATCCATTTCAAGAGCTTTTATATCAAGCCTTATAGACTCCTTCAAATCATCAAGTCTCTTCTCTATTCTCTCGAGCTCTTTTTCAATACTGTTTTTCTGTTTTGCCACCTTGTAATGCTTAGCTTTACCAACAACACCTTTATGAATATTTCTGCTTGGCTTAGAGCTTGAAATACTGTCTCTATCGTCATAACCATCATGGGTATCAGGAACATCAACGCCTTGTTCCGTGTCCGAGTAAATCGTCTCTTCTTTTACATCTGACTTCATCGTCATCTCTTCTTCCTTTCTGTCAAATCTATGAAATCTTGGACCTTTATCGGGTCTGTTCTGAAGGTATGCATCCATCTTTTCCCTGGCATAGGAATCCAACGCTGCAGCATTCTTATCCTTTGCGATATGGCCCCTAAATTCTTCCCTATGGGCACTTATGTATCCGTTTATGATATGAACATCTACGCCCTTTTTTGAAGCGTATTTTGCTATGTTCATAAATTCACCCGGGGATGAGTTTTTCTTCGAATCCGGGGCCATATTTTCGTTTTTCTCACTCATTCTTTTGCCCTTTCTTCAGGTCCAGTTCCTCATAAAATTTTGTGTCCCGCTCCAGCATCTGGTCTGTAAAAGACTCCATCTTATCCAGGCAATAATTCAGCCAGGGCTCATCATACAGAAGCCTTATATACATATCTCTGATAGCCATGTAATCATCAAAAAACAGACATGTCCTGATGGTTTCCGTCATCTTTTTTGTCTCTTTATCTCGGACCACATGTGAGAAACGGATTATTCTTTTATAGCGACTGTTTTTGTCGAGCTTTATTGCTGTCACTATCAGATTGAATTCATCAAAACACAGCTCCTGTTTGAATTTTTCGTTTGTATGTATTGTGCTGATCATGCTGTCCTCTTTTTATGAAAGCCAGGGCAGAGCCCTGGCCTTATCTTTACTTGAATGGCAGATTTTCATCGTCCGGCATAGAGAATGTTTCCTCTGCTTCTGATGATCCTGAGCCCTTGCTATCTGCAAATTCCTGATCTTCTGCAACAACATCTGTCGTGTACACCCGCACACCATCCTTGTTGGTATAGCTGCCAGTCTGTATGCGACCTACAACAGCCACTTTCATTCCCTTTTTGAAATACTTTCCGGCAAAATCTGCGGAAGACCCGAAAGCAACAATGCCTATAAAATCAGCTGTCTGTTCCTCTTCTGTCTTCTTGGATCTTCTCCTGTCAACCGCAAGTGTATACCTGGTTACGGATGTCGAATTGTCCTGGGCAGGCTTAACATCAGGATCCTTTGTGAGCCTTCCCATTAGTTCAACTTTGTTCATGGCTTCTCCTCCTTAGTCGAATGCATTTGTATCGTCATAGGATGTTTCCTGCTCATCCTCAAACTGATATGCTTCCTCAAATTCCTCTGCTTCTTCCTGGTCCTTCTTTGGCTTATATACCCAGTAGTAGAAGATAACTCCAACTCCTGCCAGTCCTATGAGAATAAAGATAACAATAAGAGATGCATTACCTGACTTCTTGGGCTGTTCAGGCTCTGGTTCCGGAGTAGCTTCCGGCTCTTTTGGCTCTTCTACAAGAGGAGTCTCTTCTTCCTTTATCTGGACTGTCCCGTCTTCTTCCTCTGCCTTTTCTGCAAGAGCTAAGAGATCTCTCTCCTTGGTTGTATCAAGGAAATATACGTTATTGTTTTCCTTATCCAGATCAACAATGAGGTAGAACACGTTTCCGGCATCAGTTGCGATTGTGTAGAACTGTTTTGAGCCGTTCAGGACATTATCTATCACAGTGCCAGTTCCGTCATATGATAGCGGAGTGTGATCATCCTCTTGTGCCGGTTCTATTTCAGGGTTCTCCGGAAGTGTCTGTTCGCCTTCCGTTTCAACCGGATCTCCCTGTGCCAGTACAGGCACAGTAAACATGTTTATCAGAAGCCCCATCAGGGCTAATGTCTTAACTACTTTCTTCATACTGCTTTTTCCTCCAACTCTTCTTTCTGAGGTGCCTTTACAGGCTCTGAGACAGGCTTCCCTGACTTTATACTGGCCAAAAGAGCTCCCAGCTCCTCCGGGGAAATATTCAAAGCCCTTATACTTGAAACCATCTGGGCATTTTCAGCTTCCAGCCTCTTGTTCTCTAGGCTCCTTATCCTGTCGTTACAGGCTTTAAGCTTTTCTTCCAGTGCTTTCTTTTTCTCAAGCTCTTTCTCGATATCAACAGCAATCTTCTCCATTACCTTATCCATCTACTCTCCTCCTTAAGCTCTATATCTGCCGTAGCTATAAAAATGTCGTCTCCACCATCCCGTAGTGATGTTGCAGTATTTTACAGGGCTACCGCAGTTTATTACCATGTAATTTCCAACGTATATGCACACGTGAGTGACAGGATTACCGGATGCATATGTTCCTGATAAAAACACAAGATCCCCAGGTTTTACCTCATCTGCCGATATCGGATCGCAGTGGTTATACAATTCCTGTGCCGTTAGTCTCGGCATTGATGCGTATCCGGAAGTGTTATACACGTAGTAGACAAAGCCTGAGCAATCAAATCCATCAGGCGTAGTTCCTCCCCAGACATATGGGGTATCTATGAGACTATCTGCAAGTGAATACAAAGATGCAAAAGCCGGATCATCACTAAGGATATTCGCAGGAACCTTGTAAGTATTCCTGGAGCCTCTGCTCATGCCTTCTGAATCGTCGGCATTGTACCCGTCCCACAGATACGCCTTATGCCCCTTTACTCCAAGCTGGACTGAAAACCTTTCATCACCCTGGCTATCAAGAAGCGCATACGCCGTCTTTACTTCTCCCTGGTTCTTCACATGGACATGCAGAATATGCACATTTACAGTCTCAGTGCCTATATAAACGCCGTGTTCATCGTATTTTGGCTCTTCTCTCTCAACCCATTCATCAGTTGTGTACCAGTGATACTGGGTTTCAAAGAATGTATCTTCATAACCTGTTACAGCGCCTGCAGTAAACGGCTCATGAAGGAGCGCATTTAAATACGTTGCTATCGCATAGGGATTGTGCTCTATTGATGCCACATCTGAGTAGTCATACTCATCGTATCCCGGATAGTTGGTTTCAATGTTTGCAACCCAATCCCGTAACTCATCCTCTCTTCCCTTGTAGTAATCCTCTGCGGCATATATATCCGAATCCTCCGCAAGATACGTTGTTGCAAGACCTGACGTCTCACCGGATGTAAACACCATGGAGAAAAGATTCAGGATCATGTTCGTAACAAGAACGACTATAAAGACCGCCCCGCCAATCAAGAGAAGATGCGGACGTTTTGCAATTTCTTTAGCAAGGCTCTTAAGCATATTCCCAGCCTTTGAAGCAAGGTTTTTACCCTGCTTTTTGGCCGTCTGCCCAGCTTTATTAAGCGTTTTATGTTTTTGCTCAAATATCTTCCTGGAAAACTTCCTCTGATTGGCTTTTTTACGGAACTCCTTGTATGCCTTATGGGAATCAAGCGGCTTGTCCTTGCTTATGACATCAGACACCTTGAAGTGCTTGTCTCCCTTTTGGAACCATTTCTCCAGCGATTTGGTATCTCCGGTCTCAAGAGCTTTCTTGTATTCCTTTTCAAATTCCTTGGTGGTGTATCTCTGGGCCCTTACCGCCTTCGCCTTTTGTTTATGCAGCTGCCTGGATATAGCTTTTTGCATAGAGGTCTCAGAATCTACAATGAACGAACCATTACTATCGCCATAAGAGTCCCTTGCGCTCTCCTTTGCAGCGAATTTAACGGAGGCAAGCTTCGCCCTTTTAAGCTTGATGGTAGCTTTTACGCCTCCTTTAGCAGCAATCTTCCCTGCTCCTAAAGTCTTTTCTGCCACAAACTCTTTTGCATTCCCCATTTTTGCAGCTCGGAATTTTGCCCCTGAATTCATAGGCGCGCTGCCACTCTTAAACTCAGCCATTTGCCACCTTCATTTCATCAGGTCTGGTCGTAAGCACGTCATAGATCTTGCCCTTGGGGAACTCATCCTTAAATGGGATTATCATTGTTCCAAACCTCATGAGGCCTTCTCCTGAGTCAGTCTGGGTAACATAGTCCAGCTCTTCATCCGATATAGACAGGGCTTCCGCCAGAATATCCTTATCTCTCTTTGACTGAGGCAACATGTATATGAACTCAGAATTTGAAAAGATCTGCTCAATCTGCGATGACTTCAACAGGTCGGTGACGTTCTGCGTCAGACCAGTGGGAACACCGCCCCATTTTCTGAATCGCTTCCAGAATTCCACAAAGTATATGGCTGTCTGAGGATCACGCAGCATCAAGTGAAATTCGTCTATGTCCAGTAGAGTCTTTTTCTTCTGATCTCTGTTAAAAGAGACTCTGGTCCATATGAAATTTATCAGTATGACAAGGGCTACTTCTCTCAGATTTGCAGTAAGACGCTTTATGTTAAAGCAGACCACTCTGTTGTTAAGGTCTATATCCGTATGATGATTGAAGACATTCAGCGTACCTGTAATGTATATCTGGAAACAGTCTGCAATTCTCTGAGCTTTGGGATTAGGATGTTTCCTGAGCGCCTCGTAGAAGTCGCTTAGCGTAGGCATCTCCTCTGCTGTAGGATTTCTTTTCATGCCATACCAGTACTTCTCCCGAAGCTCCTCATACATATTCTTGGCAATCTCATCCACGATACTGGCCTCGTCGCCTTCCAAACCAGCTCTCACGCCATTTATCTTCTGACTTGCAACCTGTTCTGCAATTGAGAGAAGGAACTGGCTCTTCATTGCGATAGGATCCTCATCCTTAAATCCAACGTCAAAGTTGATATCCATTGGATTTATGTGCTGCATAGAAGATGCTGAGAAATCCACCACCTGGCCGCCGATCAGCTCAACCATTCCCTGATACTCATCTTCCGGGTCGATGACCATGATGTCGCAAGAATCATAGTTAAGGAAATACATTAGCTTTTCACGTTTTCCGGCAAAAGACTTACCACCTCCCGGAACACCCAGATACAGACCATTTGGATTCTTAAGCGCTGTCCTGTCTGCCAGGATCAGCTCTTTTGTCAGTGGATTTATGCCATAATATGGCGAGTTTGGCATAAAGATCTTTACTGCAGTAAATGGATTCAGCATTGCAAGCTGACTAGTCATAATGGTTCTCTGAATCTCTATCTTGTTCACGCCCAGTGGCAACGTAGATACGAAGCCCTGTTCCTGCTGATCTCTTAAAAGAATGAGTTGGCAAGACTGCTTATTTGCTATTTTTTCGACACTCTTCCATACTGCCGTCAGCTCTTTTGGCGACTGAGCAAAGCATGTAACCAGGATTGTCATGTTGAAGAGGTTCTCATTACTGGAGTTGATCTCCTTAAGCATCTTGGCAGTATCCTCACCATTAGCTGTAAGCTCCGGGGGAAGGATATCGATGTCATAACCTTCGTTAGAAGCATGCTTCTGCTCTTTGATCTTGGAAGAGTTCAGCTGCATATTCCTTTTCTCGATATATTTCTTTGCCTTTACCCTATCGATAGGATCCAGATGAATGCTGACGATGATCGGAGTTTCAATGTTCAGGATGTCTGTGATCATCCTGTCATCAACCAACGGACAGTCCAATGACAGCAGGGACACATTTCCGAACACATCCCCCATCCTGAAATACTTACCGTTTACAGGAAATCTGAAGGACATGGGTGCTATGAAGTCCTTTGTATTAAGGCCATCCTTTGACAAAACATTCCAGTTAAAGCGGAACTTATCATCTCCTTCCGGATGCATAGCCGAATGCAGGACTTTTAATCGCTCAGCCCCATTAAGAACATGACTTCTGGCTTTAAGTCCTGCCTTTTTGAAATTCTCCTGTACTGCGCTGTCTACATCCTTCATCTTCTTGGCAGCCAGTTCAGGGTCCTTCTCTTCAATAACGTAAGTCAGGTACCTGTTCTTTTTTATTCCCTTGTTGCCTTTTCTCTCCTTGTCCAGAAGGATCTCAGAAAGCTCATCCCTGAGCTCATCGTAGCCGTCATCCTGTCCAAGGATATATAGTGCTTTTCTTATTTCTTCCGGGGTTATCCTCGTATTCATGTAGGTCATTTCAACATGGGTATCCTCGGTGAAGTGG
>JAEEGJ010016485.1_pt1 | contig 16941 bp, 16 predicted proteins | sample 8958761 | NCBI WGS metagenome assembly JAEEGJ01 (sample SAMN16246546, study PRJNA631951) | gut metagenome | biome: gut microbiome; feature: rumen; material: RS-attached | host: Bos | place: Iran: Karaj | collected 2018-10 | reverse complement strand
GTAACACTATCGTTTACCTCGTGTTAGCAGCCTCTATTCTGGCGCTGACATTCGCTTTCATCTTCTTCAAACAGATGATGAAGGAAGACGAAGGTACGGACTTGATGAAGAAAATCGCTGCGTATGTCCGTAAGGGAGCTATGGCTTACCTGAAGCAGCAGTACAAGGTGGTGATCATTGTGTTCATCATCTTGGCCGCCATTTTCGGCATCATGGCCTACTTCAAGTTGCAGAACGGCATCGTGTGGTTCGCTTTCCTCACGGGCGGTTTCTTCTCGGGCTTGGCGGGCTTCTTCGGCATGAAGACGGCCACCTACGCCTCGGCACGTACCGCTAACGCTGCCCGCAAGTCGCTCAACAGCGGCCTACAGGTGGCTTTCCGTTCGGGTGCTGTCATGGGTCTCGTCGTGGTGGGCCTCGCCCTGCTCGACGTTTCCGTGTGGTTCCTCGTGCTGAATGGCACAGGTTTGCTTGAGGCTGTCGGAGCCGAAAACGACCTCATCACCATCACCACCACCATGCTGACCTTCGGCATGGGTGCTTCCACGCAGGCTTTGTTCGCCCGTGTGGGTGGTGGTATCTACACCAAGGCTGCTGACGTCGGTGCCGACCTCGTCGGTAAGACCGAGTACAACATCCCCGAGGACGACCCGCGCAACCCCGCCACCATCGCCGATAACGTTGGTGACAACGTGGGTGACGTCGCTGGTATGGGTGCCGACCTTTACGAGTCGTATGCTGGCTCCATCCTCGCCACGATGGCTTTGGGTGCTTCGGCATTCGCCACTGCCGCCGTCGAAGGCTTGCAGTTCAAGGCTGTGCTTGCTCCTATGCTGATTGCCGCCGTGGGCGTGCTGCTTTCCATCATCGGTATCTTCCTCGTGAAGACCAAGGAAGACGCAGGCATGAAGGAACTTCTTGGCGCATTGAGCCGTGGTACCAACGCAGCTGCCATTCTCATCGCCGCTGCGACTTTTGGCATCATGTATTTCCTCTTCGGTAAGGAAACTGGCGACCTGGCCAACATGTGGTGGCAAACATCGCTTTCCGTTGTCGTCGGTTTGTTGGCTGGTGTCATCATCGGTAAGGCTACTGAATATTACACTTCGCAGAGCTACAAGCCTACGCAAAAGGTGGCTGAAAGCTCGAAGACTGGTCCTGCCACGGTGATTATCTCTGGTTTGGGACTTGGTATGCTCTCTACTGCTATCCCTGTTGTTACTGTGGGCTTCGCCATCGTTTTGGCTTATCTCTGCGCCAATGGTTTCAACATTGAGTTTACGGCTGCTAACCTTTCGAGAGGTCTTTACGGTATCGGTATTGCTGCCGTGGGTATGCTCTCCACCTTGGGCATCACCTTGGCCACTGACGCCTACGGCCCCATCGCCGACAATGCTGGTGGTAACGCCGAAATGAGCGGCCTCGAACCCGAAGTGCGTAAACGCACCGATGCTCTCGATGCTCTTGGCAACACCACTGCCGCCACCGGTAAGGGCTTCGCTATCGGTTCTGCCGCTTTGACCGCCCTCGCATTGTTGGCCTCATACGTTGAGGAAATCAAGATTGCTTTGATACGTATCGGACAAGACTTGCCGAATGGCGTTGAAGCTGCCAAAGCCACGTTGGTGGACTTCATGGAAGCCTACAACGTCAACCTGATGAACCCTGTCGTTCTTGTTGGTGTGTTCATCGGTGCCATGATGGCCTTCGTGTTCTGCGGTATGACGATGAATGCCGTGGGTCGTGCGGCTCAGAAGATGGTGGAGGAAGTCCGCCGTCAGTTCAGCACCATCAAGGGTATCCTTGAAGGCAAGGCCGAACCCGACTACGAGCGTTGCGTGGCCATCTCCACGAAGGGTGCACAGCACGAAATGTTGGTGCCTTCCATCCTCGCCATCCTCGTCCCGATTCTGACGGGTGTTATTTTGGGTGTTCCTGGTGTCCTCGGCCTCCTCATCGGTGGTCTGAGCACAGGCTTCGTTCTGGCTGTTTTCATGGCTAACTCGGGCGGTGCTTGGGACAATGCCAAGAAGTATGTTGAAGAAGGCAACTTCGGTGGTAAAGGCTCTGAAAACCACAAGGCTACCGTTGTTGGTGACACTGTTGGTGACCCCTTCAAAGACACATCAGGTCCTTCACTGAACATTCTCATCAAGCTGATGAGCATGGTGAGCATTGTGATGGCAGGCCTGACCGTCACTTGCCACTTGCTGTAAAGATTTATCAGTTACTGAAAGAAAAATCCTCCGAGAGCCTTCTTGGGGGATTTTTTTTCTTGTTTTTTCTTGAATATCAACAATTTTCACTACTTTTGCACGCCAAAACAAAGGTCTTATAGAAGATAAATCGTGACGAAAACAATGGAATTTGCTTATAATCAATTGATTATCAATAAGTTATAGGGGGGTAAATCTCCTCTTCAAACTTTGCATATCCGCTATCCAAGGCAGGGCTATGGGGCTTTGTCTTGGATTTTTTTGTTTCCCGTCTTTGAGAGGAGGAACAACGAAGCAATCCAGATCATCAACTTGACTTCTGGATGGTTTCGTTCCTCGCAATGACGCGAAGCGGGTCTGGAATCTTGAAACCATTAATTTACATCTAAAATCATAAATCATCAAAAAAATGAAGAAAACAAATTCGTTGAAAGCCATAGTGCTTTCCATGACGATGGCAGCATTGCTGCTGACAGACGGCCTCTACGCCCAAGAAAGACACGGAGGTTTGTTTGGATTCAATGGGTTGTTTAGCTCATGGAATGAGTTTGAAGAAGACATTGACGGAATGTTTGGCCTCCATGATAGGGATGCCAACTTTGGGGCTGGTGCTGATATTGGAGGCTTAACTTTCGAGCAAGAAGACCCGACGATCGACCCGAACGCTCCCATCGGCAGCGGAATCGCCATCCTCGTGGCCGCTGGCGCAGGCTATGCACTCTTGAAAAGAAAGGAGGAAGCAAAATGAAAAGACTTTCCTTGATTGCAATGGCTGCATTGGCTTTGGTGCTGACCTTCACCCAATGCAAAAAAGAAGTGGCCGAACAACCAGCAGCAGAAAATCGCGTTTTTATCACCGTTAAGGGAAACATTGAACAAAAAGACGAAGAACAAAAAGACGAAAGGATGACCATCAACAATCTCGGCCTTGTGTGGTCCGAGGGTTGTACTGAGTACGTCTATGTGGGCGGAAGCGCACATAATGGTTGCATAGGCGTGCTTCATGGCGAAGGAACCGGTAACGGGTCCATTGAATTCGAGGGTTATATAAATGGCCCAATAAATGGTGAGGTGCTTTATTACTTCTATCTCGGTAGAGGGGACGAAAGGACAGGTGATGATTTGAACATTTTGGATTTTTCTTACCAAGAAGGAGATCCAACGGCGGGTTCAACGACGAATGGGTTAGAACCATACATCGTTGCCATCGCTGCTGCCATCTATTATCAAGGCATTGCCTATTATGTCCTCCCTTTCAGTTTGCAGACGGCCTTTGCTTGTTTTGACAGGGATGAGTTGCATAGTACTGATAATTACTATGATGATTTTTATGCGAATATTAACTATCCTACATTTCTGTACGGCGACGACATTTGGACTACAGCCACCGTTGACTACCAACATGGCGGGATTGTGGGCAGAACAAAGGGTACCATCATGTGTTGGGACTATATGAATAAGATACCGACGATTGCATTGATTCCCTCGACGACAAATATGACCACATTGCATTTTATAGACAACAAAAGGTTTGGCGACATAACATTCTACCGTGGCATTCAACCCGGAAAGTTCTATATGCACGATCGTCCTACTGATTTTGCTTTAGAAATCGAGGGCCAAGAGATTACCGATATGCCCCTTACTTTTGAGGCTAAGACCGCGACAGCACAAGTAGCATTCATAAGCACTTATTCTTATAGCGAATATTACCCATATCATCCCGATACTTTGGATTTGGAATACAAAATAAACGATGGAGATTGGGAGCCTTGTTCATTCTATGAGATTATCGATCTCAATTATGGTGACAAGGTGTCTTTCCGAGGCAACAATGAAACTATGGCTGGTTATGTCTTTGATGGAGTTGGAAGTGAATGTCTCGAAAATAGTTCTTTTGTCTGTCTTGATGGCGAGTGCTATTTTTATGGCAATGTGATGAGCCTTCTTTCCAAAGAAGATTTTGCCACTGCCAACATATTAACCAAAGATTATACATTCTGTAAACTTTTTAAAGTTATAGAAGGATATGACGGGTTTTATAGTCATCCGACACTACCTTTGATGTTGCCTGCCATGAGGTTAACAAGCGATTGTTATTACAATATGTTCATGGGCTGCACACACCTGACAAAAGCACCGGAGTTGCCTGCCACATCATTGGCCCGAAATTGCTATCAATATATGTTCGATGGTTGCACCAGCCTGACCACGGCTCCATTCCTTGGTGCTTTTGAGGAGCACTTTGATTGCTATGAAGGTATGTTTAAGGGTTGTAGTAATTTAAACTTTGTGAGATGTCTTGCCAAAAGTCGTCCCTTTGTGCCGGGTCAAGGTCTTGTTGGTAACTTTGGCGATCAAGTCCAATATATGCTTGAGGATGTTGCTCCAACGGGTACGTTTGTCATGGACGAAAGCATTGATGAAACCGAATGGGCGGGTATAATTCCTCAGGGTTGGAATATATATAAAATGACAGGCTTGATTAACCCGTTGGGGAAATAGAAAAGTGTAAATTCAATTCCCACATAATTGTAGAGACGCCACATTGTGACGTCTTTACTTTTTTTGCCCGCACGGGAGTTGTGCACACCCGATGTTGGCAATGTATTCGATGCTGGCAGTTGTGTTTATTATCGGCAGGGGTTGCATTGCATTTCACCCTTGCCTAATATCCACCTGTTCTTCCGCATTTGCAATGCGGAAGTGGTGAATATCAGCATTTGCAATGCGATAAAACAGCGATATGCGGCTGCCGTAATATAACAGCCCTACAGCCTATGTAGGATGGTGTATGGCTGTCACAAGGTTGCTGAGCTTATCGAAGCACCGTGGTTAGCCGCATAATTAATGGCAAATTCGTGGTTCATTCGTGGTCATTCGTGTTCGTAAAATAACCCCGTTCTTCTGTATTTACAATGCAGGAACTGAAAGACACAAATAAATAATCGCAAAGAATTGGTCGTTTTTAGGGAAAAAGTGTATTTTTGCAAGCGAGAACAAAAGGAAACAATGTCATGGATGGTGTTAGCATACAAGTGAACTTGCCGAATTATGGCCAATATGATGCCGCCGAGCTTACACGGATTTTGACCCGAATCGCGATGGCTTTGATTGAAAAGGACAATCAAGAGCCAGAGACACAGGTTCCTTGCACCTATTCACCCGAAGAGGCCAAGATGCTGACACTGCAGCGAGGCCGCGACATCAGGGCTGGGCGCGTAAAGCTCATTTCCCACTACGAGGTAATGAAAGAGATGGACCAATTGATCTCCACGTATGAAGATTAATTGGAGTGAGCAGTCGCGTGACGATTTACGTGACATCTTAAATTATGTCGGGAGTTCGTTTGGTGGTCGAAAGGCCTCCGAAGTTCTGGCTGAGATACGTCGTACTGCTGAATTGCTGGAGAGCTTTCCAATGCTTGGCAAACGCTTTGTGGAAGATGAAGAGGAAGGCGTCGTCTACCGTACATTGCCTTCCAAATTAAATCAAATTGTCTATTATATTGATGGTGACACAGTTACGATTGTCACGATTTGGCAAAACCGACGGGATGTCAAGAATCTGATAAAACTGTTAAAGAAGGCATCTGAATAAATGCCTGTTCCCCGTCCTTCCGAATTTTGTAATGCGAAAAAACAACGATTTGTGGCTGCCGTAATACGACAGCCCTACAGCCCAACGGTGGGGTTGTAGGGCTGTCACAAGGTTGCTGAGCTTGTGGCCCCTGAGGTTTCTCGAAGGGTCGAAGCACCGTGGCAGCCGCATAATTAATGACAGATTCGTGGTTCATTCGTGGCCATTCGTGTAAAAAAAGAGACTTCTAAAAATTGCTTGCAATTTTTGTCTCAAATTAACTTCGTTGAATCTTCGATTTCTCAAATTCTTGATAATTAGAAATCCCCAAAAACAAATCTCCGATTCGGTGTAAGCCAATCTGCGATTTCGTTTAATTTGCATAATTCGCTGTTGTTTATAATCCGTTGCGGCAGAAAAATTCCGTTTTTCCGTAGCCCACAATCCTTTTCTTATTATCTTTGCACCCAAAGACACTTACGACAATGGAAAATGCACAATTGGGAAGACGATATCCTATTGGTATTCAGACGTTTGAAAGATTAAGGAAAGAAAATTACCTTTATATAGACAAAACGGACTTGGTTTGGAAGATAACCAAGGAGAGCCCGTATGTATTCCTCAGCCGTCCGCGAAGGTTCGGCAAGAGCCTGCTTTCCACCACTTTGGCAGCCTATTTCCAAGGCAGGAAAGACCTGTTCGAAGGTTTGAAAATCATGGAATTGGAGCAAGAGTGGGAAACCTATCCCGTCATCCACTTGGATTTGAGCGAAGCGAAAAACAAACAGACAGTGGAAGACTTGCGCGACACGCTTCTGCTGTTGATGAAGCCAATGGTTGCCAAATATGGCCGCGATGAGGACGAAAAGTTTCCTGGGTCATTGTTGAAAGGTCTCATTCGTCGTGCATACGAGCAGACGGGCAAGCAAGTGGCGGTCGTCATCGACGAGTATGACGCACCGCTTTTGGATGTACTGCATGACGATCGGCTGAAAGAATTCCGCATCGTCCTGCAGGAGTTCTTCCAGACTCTCAAGGCAAGTGAGGCCATGGTCAAATTCTGCTTCATCACAGGCATCACCAAGTTCAGCCAATTGAGCATTTTCTCCACCATCAATAATTTGTTGAATGTTTCGATGGACCCAAGATATGCCGCCATCTGTGGCATCACCGAGGATGAGTTTTCCACCGACATGGCTCCCGACATCGCTATGTTGGCACGAGAGTACGAATGTAGCCTGGAGGAGATGCACGCCAAACTGAAACTGCAATACGACGGCTATCGTTTTTCGGAGAAGTCGCCCGATATATACAACCCGTTCAGCTTGTTGAAGTGTTTCAACCACAGGAGAATAGCCAACTATTGGTTCGACAGCGGCACCCCGACCTTTCTTATTCGGCAGATGCAGCATTTCCGCACCGACATCACCACCATGGACGACATGGAAGTGCCCTTGACGGCCTTCGACCGCCCAACCGAGGCCATGACCACTGCGCTGCCGTTGCTCTATCAAACTGGCTATCTGACCATTAAGGGCTACGACCGTGATTCGTTAGCCTATACATTAGGCATTCCCAATCAGGAGGTTCGCTTGGGCTTTGTCGACGGGCTTTTGCCGACCTACATCGGCCTTGACGGTGCTGATGTGCAAATGGGTTTCGCCTTGAAGTTTTGGCGGGCATTGAGGGCGAATGACCTCGACCTTGCCTTGAGGGAGATGCAAGCTTATTTGGCAGGTTTGCCCTACATCGAAGGCTTCAAGAAGAAATTGGAAGACATTTCAAACGCGGAAGGCTTTTATGAATGGTCGTTCTACTTGATTTTCAGTATGTTGAATGTGTATGCAAAAACGCAGGTGAAATGTGCGGGAGGCCGCATCGATATGGTTGTTTATATGCCTGACACGGTTTATGTTTTCGAACTGAAAGTGAACGGCACCGCAGCGGAGGCCTTGAAGCAAATCGACACGAAGGGCTATGCCATTGCCTATCAGACTGATGAGCGCAAGGTAGTGAAGGCGGGAGTGAGTTTTTCGACCGAGAGCAAGACCATCAAGGATTGGATTATCGCCGACTGTGTGGAATGACGTGTATACTTGCTGAAATGTTGTCCATTCGGGACTTTGGCAATGAAAAACAATCATGGGATTATTTTGGTACGATTTTTGACAACCCAAAAAAATTGTTTGAAAATTTGGAAGTTTTGAACAACGAACAACAATAATTACTAATTTTGCACAATTTTAAATCAATAAGCAATGAAGAAAGTCATTTATCTGCTTGGTATTATGCTCCTTATGGCTGGAGTGGCCAAGGCTCAAGACAACAAGGCTGTCCCGATGGGACCGGAAATCGAATTTGAGAAACTCGTTCATGACTACGGTGATGTGCCATACAACGGCAATGGCGAATGTGAATTCCGTTTCACCAATACAGGCACTGAACCTCTGTTGGTGCAGAAACCCAAGTCAAGCTGCGGCTGCACCATTCCTTCCTGGCCCAAAGAGCCCATTCTTCCCGGCGAGTCCGATGTCATCAAAGTGACGTACCGCACCAACCGTGCAGGCAACATCAACAAAACCGTGACCGTCACCTCCAATGCGGTCAAGAATTCCACCGTGGTGTTGCGCATCAAGGGCCGCGTCCTTGACCAGCCTACCGAGGCTCTGCCTGAGAAGAAAAGCGATGTGGGAAGCCCAGTCAACAACAACTAATTTGAATCCAATAAAGTAGTAATTATGAAAGCCGTCTAATGGAAGCGTTAGATGGCTTTTTGTTCAAAATCAAATACTTATGCCACAAATATCCAAAAAAGGTATGGAACTGCCGCAGTCGGCAATCCGTAAACTTGTCCCATTTGCCGATGCCGCCAAAGAACGCGGTGTCCATGTGTATCACCTCAACATCGGTCAGCCCGACATTGAGACCCCGAAGGGTGCTTTGAAAGTCTTGGCTGAGACTGCCAAGGAACTTCCGGAAAGCAAAGGCGTGTTGGAATACAGCCACTCGGCTGGTATCCCTTCCTATCGTCGTGCGCTCTGCAACTATTACCATCGCCATGGCATTGATGTGACGCCCAACCAAATTCTTGTCACCACAGGTGGTAGTGAGGCTCTTCAGATGGCCTTCACCGTGTGCCTGAATCCCGGCGACGAAATCATCATCCCGGAGCCGTATTACACCAATTACAACACCTTCGCCAAGCTGTGCGATGCTAAGATAGTCACTATCCCCAGCGACATCAAGACTGGCTTTGCCCTGCCGCCCATCGAGGAGTTTGAGAAGGCCATCACGCCGCGCACAAGAGCCATCATGATTTGTAATCCCAACAACCCCACAGGTTATCTCTACACCCATGAGGAGTTGCTGAAGGTGGCTGGTCTGGTCAAGAAGTACGACCTGTATCTTTTTGCCGACGAGGTATATCGTGAGTTCTGCTACGACGGTCACAAGCATGTCAGTGTCATGCAACTTGAAGGCTTGGAGCGTAACACTATCCTTTTCGACTCTGTCTCAAAGCGTTATAGTGCTTGCGGTGCACGTGTAGGTTGCATGGTGACCCGCAACAGCGAAGTCTATGCCACTGCCATGCGTTTAGCTCAGGCTCGTCTGTCTCCGCCGTCGTTCGGTCAGATTTTCGCTGAGGCCGCCGTCGAAACGCCGCAGTCATATTTTGATGGTGTTTACAATGAGTACATCGCTCGTCGTAATGTCATCGTCGAGGGCGTCAACAAGATTCCGGGCTGCTACTGCCCGATGCCTAAGGGTGCTTTCTACACCGTCATCGACTTGCCTGTTGACGACAGCGATAGGTTCTGCCAGTGGCTGCTCACCGATTTCAGCTATAACGGTGCCACGGTCATGTTGGCTCCCGCCACAGGTTTCTATGTTGATCCCGAGAAGGGTCGCCATCAAGCTCGTATCACTTACTGCCTCTGTATTGATGACCTGAAGGCCGCCATGAAGTGCCTTGAGGAAGCCTTGAAGGTGTATCCTGGAAGACTAAGATAAACAGTTAAATTGGTTAATTTCAAGAGGAAGTGCGAATTTTCGTGCTTCCTTTTGTTTTGGTGTCAAAGCAATCCCTCCAATGCTGCTCGAAATGCTGGCATGGGGCATTTTGTATCGCGTTCGATGATGAGTGTTTTCAGTCCGGCAAAGGGTCTGATTTCTTCTTCAATATCTTTTAGGGAGCGGTCTCTGCCAAAATAGGCAGGGGCAAAGGCTTCCCAAAACTGAACCGCGGTCTCTTTGTGCATGTGGAAGACTTCATGGATATACGGTTCGTCATCGAGGATGCAACAGAGATAGATCATTCCGACATCAAACAGAGGATAGCCGTAGCAAAAGTCACCCAAGTCAATGAAATAGCGTTTGTTGCCAGCAAAGATGGCGTTTGAGAATTGGAGGTCACCGTGGATGGCGGTGTCAGTGTCGGGGACATTGGCGATGAATTTTCCTAATTTGTCTTTCTCGTCTTTCGTAAAGAACGGATTCTCTGCTAAGAGGCGGTAATAGCGCTCTTTCACGCTTTCAAACTGCGTGGTGTCGACATGTGTGCTGTGCAATTGAAGGCACATCTCAGCGAACTCTTCAGCGTATTGTTGTGCCTTTTCGGGATGGTCGCCTGTGGCGCGAGAATAGGAAACCTTGTTTGGGATGCGACGGAAGCAGATGCCATAGCGACCGTCCTCAGTCACCACATATTCGCCAGGCTCAGGCGTGGGGATGCCCATGTCGTACACCTTGCGGGCCAGCATCATCTCGTCAATGGGCTGATGGATTTTGCCGAGGTGATACAGTTTGAGCATCATAGTCGGGTCGGTTTTGTGGTCGTAGCTTTCACCGTTGAAACCGCCGCCAGAAAGGGTATAGTCGTCCAAAGAAATTTTGTTTGCTTCCATCTGTTTTGTGTTAGATTTCTGCGACAAAAGTAGAAAAAAGAATCGGAAATCGTTTTGTTATTCAAGTTTTTGTAATTTTGCTGCAATAAAATTGGAATATAATGCGTGTCAAATCATTTTCAGGCAGGCTGAGTTGGAGAATTATCGGCATTGTGTCGGTTATCTCCATTCTTGCGCAGTTTGCTGTATATTATGCTTTCAAGTCATTGCAAGATTCTCCACTGATGCACGTTGTTATGGTGGCCATTGGTTTGGCCAGTCTTGCCGCCATTTTCTTTGCTTGTCGGGCGGTCATCAACTACATGACACGACCTGTCTCGGAGCTCTCCAAGGCTGTGCTCAAGATGGCCAAGGGTGATTTGAAGGCGAAATTGCCTGAAATCAAGAGCGAGGATGAGATGCAGCGGTTGCACGACAGCTTTCAGACCATGCAACACTCTCTCCTTGATTATATTGAAGAGCTGAAGACCACTACTGCCGCCAATGAGCGCATTCAGTCGGACCTGGAATTGGCCCGAAATATCCAGAAAGGGATGCTGCTAAAGGAGTTTCCGCCCTTCATGCACGCGATGCTTGACCCGGCCAAAAAGGTGGGTGGCGACTTGTACGATTTTACCTTGAAGGGCGACCAACTCTATTTCGCCATCGGTGATGTGTCGGGCAAGGGTGTCGCGGCTTCTATAGTCATGGCCATCACAAGGGTGATGCTGCGTTTCGTGGTGGGAATGGGCTTGCCTTTGGATGATACTTTGTATCGTCTCAATAACAACTTCAGCGAATCCAATGAGATGAGCATGTTTGTGACGCTGTTTGTCGCCCGCCTCGACCTTAAGACAGGTCACATGGAGTTTTGTAATGCAGGACACAATCCCATCCTGATCATTCCTCCTGATGGCGAGCTCTATTTCCTCCATTGCAAAACCAATATTGCCATGGGTGTGTTCGGAGAATTCGCTTATGAGGCTGAACAAATCGACCTGAAACATGGCACGCGTATCATTGCTTATACCGATGGTGTGACCGAGGCCGAGAAAGCAGACCAGAGCCAATATGGCGAGGAACGCCTGATGGATTGGGCGAAGGGTGTGGTGAATACCAGTCAAAGCGTGTCATTACAGGAAAAAGACATCGTGGGAAGTCTATACGATTCGGTGAAGAAATTCGTCGATGGCAACGCGCAAAATGATGATATAACGATTGTTAGTTTGAAATTACCAGAATGATAAAGAAACGATTCAACCCGATAACAGACCGAAGCAGCGAAATCATCGCCTTCTTGATGTCTTCGCCCGACATGCCCAAGGATGCCGACTTGCGTTTCAAGATTGAGCTATCCATCGAGGAAGCCGTCGAAAATGTGGTGCGATATGCCTACGAAGGCGGCATAGGTTGGCTTGAGGTGGGTGCCAATTTGGACAATAAGTCATTGATACTCACCATCGAATTACGCGATGCAGGTGTGCCCTTCAATCCACTTGAAAATGCTGACCCGGACATTACGTTGAGAGCCAGCGAACGTCCTGTTGGTGGTCTTGGCATCTACCTCTGCAAACAAATGATGGATAGCATTAGCTATCGGTATGAGGACGGCAACAATGTGCTTACCATGAAGAAGTTAGTTAATGGTTAGGAGTTAGAGTTTAACAGATTGACAATATGATAGTAACAATAAACAAACAAAACAAAAAGACCCTCGTGACGCTTGATGGGCGTATCGACAGCACCAACGCCGACCAGTTCCAGCAAGACATTGCCCCGCTGATGGAAGGTGATAATCCCGACATCGACATCGATTGCACGAACATGACCTATACCTCATCACAGGGGCTCCGCGTGTTTCTTCTGTTGCAGAAAAGCGTCGTGGCACGCAATGGCAAAATGGTGATGCGCAACATGAATCCTCGTGTGAAGGAAGTCTTCGACATCACTGGATTTTCCAACATCATTACCATCATCTAAAACAGTAGACCCCTATGAATCTCGACATGCATAGTGAGATGATTCTCGACGAATACCGTGAGAAATTGCCTATTTACGAGAAGATGAAAGTTGTCATTCTCAGGCTGTTGCGTACCTGCTTAGACGAAAACCGCATTATCGTTTCAGGATTGGAGGCTCGCGTCAAGTCTGAGCAAAGTCTCCTCGGGAAGTTGGAACTGAAGGGCTATAAATATCACACGTTGGAGGATATTACTGATGTTGTGGGTGCACGCATTATCACGTATTATTGCGACGAGGTCGACATTATCTCTGCCTTGGCTGAGAAACTGTTTGAAATCGACTGGGACAACTCCGTTGATAAACGCAAGATGCTTGAAATTGACCGTTTTGGGTATCTTTCGCTCCACTATGTCTGCCGCATTCCAGAGGCTTTGTATAAAGACCCTGAAATGCCGCAGTTCAACCAAATCCGTTTTGAATTGCAGATGCGTAGCACGTTACAGCATGTATGGGCCAACATGTATCATGACATCGGTTACAAGAGTGATGTGGAAATCCCCATTGAATACCAGCGCAATATGACTCGTCTTGCAGGAATGTTGGAGTTGGCAGATGAGCAGTTCAGCCGTATCCGCAAGGAAATCAATGGCTACCGCCGTATGGTTCAGTCGATGGTGGCCAACGGTAATTTTGATGATGTGCCACTCAATGGTGATACGTTCCGTAGTTTCCTAAAAATGAGGCCTTTCAAGAAACTTGCCGACAAAATTGCCGCCATCAACCAAGGCGAAGTTTACGAAGACAACCTCATGCCTTATTACTTTATATTGGTACACATGGACATGAAGACCATTGGTGACATCGTCAGGATGTGCAACGACTACAGTGAGAGTGCCTATCAGTTGGCACTGCTTCAGTTGGCGGGCACTGGATTGGACATCGTGACCTATTCGGTGGCCGTCCAAAACCTCTGTATCGTTTTTATCCTGAAGAAAGGCTATGGCGAGGCCGGTCTAGTGCGTCTGTTTAATGCGCTTTATGGTGAAAATGACTATCATAAGCAACGAGCCAAGCGCATTTACGAGCAAGCACGAAAAATCAACTTAATCTAAAACCATGAACAATCCATTGGAAACCAATTTCTTCGACAAGGCAGCGAAGTTTGCCATCGAAGCCCATCAGGGTACCGAGCGCCGTGGCAAAGGTTACCCATACATCATTCATCCCATGGAGGCCGCCTCCATCGTGGCCACCATCACCAACGACCAGGAAATGTTGGCTGCGGCCATCTTGCACGACACCGTTGAGGACACCGATGTGACTGTCGAGCAAATCAGGGAACTTTTTGGCGATAGAGTAGCCGAACTCGTCCAGCATGAAACCGCACCTTTAGACAAAAGTTTATCTTGGCACGAGAAAAAAACGCAACAAATCAAGCAGTTGGCTGAAGCACCATACGACAGCAAGGTGGTCGCTCTTGGCGACAAACTTTCCAACATGCGTGGCATCGCATGGGATTATCGCCGGATGGGTGACGAGGTTTGGAAATTGTTCAACGCCCCGAATGGCAAAAGCGATGTGGAATGGTACTACCGCTCTTTGGGCGAAGCCATGTCGGAACTGTCGGGAACGCTTGCTTATCAGAAATTTGTTGTCTTGCTTGAAGAGGTTTTCGGATAATCAATACATCAGATATTTCGCCCGGATGGCCTTGAAGGCATCAAGGTCGTCTTTCCATGAAGCACGGATTTCCTCCACACTTTTTCCGTTTTCAATATCGCGCTGCAATTGCTTGTCGCCCGAAAGTTTGACGAAGAAATTATTGAAGAATCCTTTGTCTTTCAGTTGCTGATACGCCTCAATAGTCCATTCCAAGTGAAGTTGGTTAGCATTACGAGCATAATCATGCGCGAATTCAACAAGGTTCTCACCGCGGCAACGTTGGCCTTCGAGCAGAGGCTTTGAAGCTCCAGTAGTGCTTTTGGGCGTGAAAGTATAGCTGCCGCGCATGTCGGGATGACCATAAATTTGAAAAGGCGTTTCCGTGCCGCGTCCCACGCTGACGATGCTGCCCTCAAAGAAGCAAAGGGTAGGATAGAGGTACACCGATTCCCAGTTGGGCAGGTTGGGTGAAGGCTTTATAGGCAATTCGTAAATGGCGTTGCGGTTATAATTATTAATAGGTATTATAGTGAGGTCGCAGGTGACGCCGTTTTTCAGCCAGCCTTCACCGTTCACCATCTTGGCATACTCGCCGATGGTCATGCCGTAGACTACTGGAACTTGGTGCATCCCCACAAAGGATTGGTTTTCAGGTTTTAAAACAGGGCCGTCCACATAAAAGCCGTTCGGATTGGGACGGTCGAGGACAATGACAGGAATGTTGTTTTCTGCTGCGGCTTCCATCACGTAGGTCATCGTGGAGATATAGGTGTAGAACCGCACGCCAACATCTTGTAAATCAAAAAGAATGATGTCAATGCCTTGGAGCATTTCTGGGGTGGGTTTCTTGTTTTTGCCGTAAAGCGAGACGATGGGCAATCCCGTTTTTTCATCCTTACTGCTATTCACTTTGGCACCCGCATCGGCAGTACCTCGGAAACCATGTTCAGGAGTGTAGATTTTCCGCACATTGACACCTAAAGAAAGCAAGGTATCCACTAAATGCGTTTCGCCAATGATACTGGTCTGGTTGCCGACCACCCCCACACGCTTTCCTTCGATAAGCGGCAGATAATCATTCATTTGCATAGCAGCGGAAACATAACGCTCCTTGTCGATGAAAGTGAGGCGAGGTTCATCGTCCATCTTGAAAATTTGGGCTTGGGCTGATGCCATGAAAAATAGGCAGAAGAAAGCTATTGCAAAGATTTGTCGTTTCATTTCGGGTGTGTTTTATTTTTGCAAAGGTATTGAAAATTATGCAAATTTCGCGCCTAAGTGTTTAATCAAATACAATAATGTTGCGGCATTGGTGAAATGTGATAACAATTTTTCCCTAATTTTGTAGCCTAAACAATACAACAAATCAACATAAATGTTCACCTGTCCCATACAAATCCGAATGAGCGACCTTGACCCTTACAACCATGTCAACAACGGGTCGCAGTGCAACTACTTCGACATGGGTCGAAGCCGCTATTTCGAGCATGTCTTTCAGTCAGAAATCGACTGGCTGACCTTCAAATACGTCCTCGTCCATGTGGACTTGGACTTTCGCAAGCCCGTACTGTTCCATGATGCCATCGTCTGTGAAAGCCGCGTGCTAGAGATAGGCAACTCCAGTTTCAAGATGGAGCAGCTGCTGCGCGATAGCAAGACGGGCGAGGTCAAGACCTTATGTCACGCCGTGGTGGTGTATTTCGACCGCGAGGCAAACAAGTCAGAGCGGATACCCGATGGAGAAAGGATGAAGTTGTTGGAAGAGGTTCCCCTTGCGGGGAATGGCGAAGATCATTGAGTAATAAGGCGGCGGTAGGAGAGGTCGCTGCTTGGTAGTCCTTCATGCCGCCGCGTTTAACATATAAACGAACCTCCATTCCCCGAAGGGGAAACGTATACAATTAAACTGCAAACGAATGAAAAAAACTATCCTAACCTTAATTAGCCTCATGGCCTTTGTCAGCCTCCAAGCCCAGACCGAAACCGAACTCAATGCTTGGAACGATGTCTACATCTACGAAATTAACCGCTTGTATCCTCGGACGAATGTCATCCCCGTGGGCGAGCAATGGTCGCAATGCCTCAATGGCGACTGGAAATTCCATTGGTCAGAAACGCCCTCAAAAGCCCCTGCCGATTTCTACAAGGCGGACTATGATGTTTCCAAATGGGGAACTATTAAAGTGCCGGCTAATTGGGAGCTGAACGGCTACGGCACGCCGATTTACGTCAATGTGGACAACGAGTTTCGCCCCAATGAGCCGCCTTGTGCCCCGACGGTGGACAATCCTGTAGGCTGCTACTTGACCGAGTTTGAGATTCCCGAAACTTGGAAAGACCGCCTGACTTTTATCAACTTTGGTGCGGTGAAGTCAGCCTATTATGTTTGGGTGAACGGTCAGTTTGTGGGCTTCACGGAAGATGCGAAAACCAATGCCGAGTTTGACCTGACGCCATACGTCAAGGTGGGGAAGAACACGTTGGCCGTCAAGGTCTATCGTTTCTCCAACGGCTCGTATTTCGAGTGTCAAGATTTTTGGCGTTTGAGCGGCATTGAGCGGGATGTGGTGGTTTATTCCAAACCCGCGCTGAATATATTTGACTATGAAATCCATGCGGGCTTGGACAAAACCTACGAA
>JAEEGJ010016482.1_pt1 | contig 16942 bp, 18 predicted proteins | sample 8958761 | NCBI WGS metagenome assembly JAEEGJ01 (sample SAMN16246546, study PRJNA631951) | gut metagenome | biome: gut microbiome; feature: rumen; material: RS-attached | host: Bos | place: Iran: Karaj | collected 2018-10 | reverse complement strand
GGGCTTTATTAAATAAATAGTTACATTATTGGTGCAACTGAGATTACATGTATCACAAAGGAGTTACATGGAGATTTTATACAAATATTCCCAATTTAATGTAGAAATAGATGACAATAGTAAGGGATTACTTATTTACAATACAATAACACATAAGACAAGATATTTAGATGATGAAGACAAAAAACTCATACTGAATAAGTCTGATATAGATCCTATGGATATAATGAGTGAGTTTATAGATGAAGGTTTTGTGGTTCCAATGGAAAAAGACGAATTAAATTCAGAACGTCCATACAGAATAAACCATGTTGACTTCGAAGTAACACCATTATGCAATGAAAAGTGCATATATTGCTTTAATAACTGGAAAGATATTAGCAATATGAGTGCCAATTCAGAGCAGTATATAGATTTAGCAAGAAAAATAATTGATATTGGAGCAAAAAAAGTACTGATTACTGGCGGGGAACCTCTATCAGTCTTTGACAAAATAAAAGATGCAATAGACATATTTATAGATAATAATATTGATATAAGCATAAACAGTAATGGAACATTACTAACAGATGAAATAGCACATTACATTTCAGAAAGACATATACCAATGTTCATATCACTACCATGTGCAGATAAAACTATATGTGATACATTAACAGGACGAAAAGATTCACTAGAAAAAATCAGTAAATCAATAAAATTAGCAAGAAACTACAATATTGAAGTAAGAATTAACATGGTAGTAACTAAACTAAATATTGATTACATTTTTAAAACAGCAGAATATGTACAGAAAGAATTTAACATAGACAAATTTAGTGCAACAAAGGCAATGATTCCTTGGGATAAACCTGATGTAAAAGAGCTGATAATAACCAAGGAACAGTTCAAATATATGCTAGATGAATTAATAAGAATCAAGAATACACTAGGTATGGAAATAACATCAGCATTCGAATATAGCTTATGTGCATATGAAAGTGCAGAACATATAAGGCAATTTGCATTCAAAAGGAAATGTTTAGCAGGTGTAAGACATATATGTATAAATTGGAATGGTGATGTAAAGCCTTGTTCATTTAATAGAAAAAGCTATGGAAATGTTTATAATGAGTCATTAAGCAATATTATGAAGAGCATGAGACAGTGGAGGGATTATAGCATCATACCAAATGAGTGTAAACAATGTAAGCATTTTAAGTACTGTGGTGGTGGATGCAGATTAGATGCAGAAAATACATATGGTGATGTGAAACATCTAGATTCTACTGCAAATATAGAAAATAAGGATAATAATTACAATGAATATTTCAAGAAGTTTTTTATGCAACATGTTAAGCTTAAGTAGCAGTTTTTATACTAGTACAAAAATTGCACTAGTATAGTTGACATACAAACTGATTTGCGTTACTTTTGCCTTAGAGATATAACATTGAAAGTGGATAAAGGTATGAGTACAAGATTGTATTAAACATTTTATTTTTAGGATTGCGTAACAATAAATGCTGACAAATTGGCAATTGGCAATTGGCTTTTGGTTTATTTAAATATAATCCTGAGTATGGGAATAAAAAATACATTTCTGTTGGAATCATGATACCGATATAGTTAAAGTATGATTATAAAAAAATAATAAAGCGATAAATATTGGATTTTTGTGGATTATAATAAATATAGATCTTTTCTATGTAGATGACATAGATATTTGACGAGGGTAAAAAATGAAAAGAAAAGAAGTTGTAGCAGCTTTGGGAATATCAGTAATCAGTACATTGTCTGCTTGTGGTTCAAATGAAGAAACAGCACAGTCAGACCTTCTTAAGATGATAAACGAAGGTGACACCATTGAAATTGAAATAGCAGTACCTGAGAACTTGGTAGACGCTGATGAAAATACATTAGCATGGATTATTCTTGCATCATTAACTTCACAGGAAGGAATGAGAGCACAGTGGGATGATACACTAAAGGTAACACTCACTGCTGATGGTAAGAATGGTTGCCTTTATGTTGATGCTGATGGAAAGAATGAAAACAACAATACTTTAAGAGTAGTACTTCATAACAGAGCTTTCTTAACAATGCTTGAGGACCCAGATGTTATGGATGCACTTGCTCAGGCAGCTGATGTTGCTTATACTGACATTGATTCAACAGAGAATACAGAGAAAGCATTCTATATGGCACTTAATGCATACTTCAATGTACTTCCTGATTCAGCTGATGGAGCAGCAAATGCTGATGATGCAATCAGTAGAAAAGAATTTATGTCAATGGTTGCAAGGTCAGAGTTACAGGTAGATGATTCACTTACAGCATCAGCTCAGTTCACAGAAGCAGTTGGCAAGTCAGAGTTTAATGTATTTGCTGAGCAGGAAGCTAAGTATAGTTATCTTGACTTAGAAAGTAAGTCACTTAACAATAAAACTTACAACGGAGTAATGTCACGTGGTGAAGCAATATATCTTATAGTTAATCGTTTCTATGCTGACGACCTTGCTAAGGTAGGAACAATGGGAGCACAGTTCTCAGATTGTAAAGACGGTGGAAATATTGCTGAACAGCAAAAGTTCATTGAGAATGGTTTAGGTAAAGATTATTATAGAGATTATGAGATGGTTTATGCACTTCAGAATCCAGATGATGGTTGTCCAAGTGCAATCTATAATGCAATGGTAGTTGCAAGAAACAAAGGATTGATTGGTGACGAGACAAGATGGGATGAAGGCATAACAAAGTATGAAGCCATCAAGCTTATTGTTGAAGCACTCAAGGGAGAAACAGGAATACAGACATTCAACTTTGATACTGGAACATCAGGAGAAGTTGAAGAGGTAACAGAGAATGTTGCTGATAACACTGATGTAGATAGGGTAAACGGTGGTGGAGAAGATACAGACCTTTCAGAACCTGAGAATGAGGATGAAGCAGAGTACTTAGCCCAGCAGGAGGACGAAGAGGAAGGAACAAAGACAGAAGAGGAAGTAGTTGAATCTGATATAGAGCCAGCATCAGGCACTTATTATGCAAAGCAGGCTTGTAACTTACGTTCAGGTCCAAGTACTGATTATGAGAAGGTAGGTTCCTTAGCATACAAGCAGGAAATCCAGGTAACAGGACGTTCAAAGTCAACTGGTTGGTACGAGTTAGAAATAAACGGACAGAAAGTTTATGTATCAGACAAGCTCATTACTACAGAGAAGCCAGTAGACCAGAAGCAATCAGGTGGAAATAGTAGTACAACAAAACCATCAGGTGGAAACAGCGGACAGCAGTCAGGTGGTAATGGCAATGGTGGCGGAAGCTCCTCAAGTGGCGATGATGTATATTGTCCACCTGTTGATGGTATGGGTCCTGGAGACACATCAGATCTTCCAATATTTGATGGAGGTTGGTGTTAATTGAAAAATCAAAAAGCATAAAAAATGAAATAAGCCCAATCAATAAAAGGTTGGGCTTATTTTTATGCATAAGACTAAGTTAATTAAAAAGGAGGGGTGATATATGTTAGATTTAGATGATATACTTCTCGGTAATGAGGAGGCAATAATGAGTAGATTTCATCTTGGGCATTCAATATATTTATATGGTGTATTTTCAGAGGCAGATTTTGAAAGAATGTACACAAGTAATAATATTATTACACCTATATATTTATATGAGTCACCTAGAATTGCAAAATTACAAGCTGATAAAAATATACAACAGCCTGTGTGTTTGAAATTTGCAGTTGATATAGAAATAACAAAGCAAAAAGTTGGAATAGATTATTTAATTCCAGAGTTTACACCACAAACAAAAGAGAAAGAGAGAGAATTACAAAAACAAGCTGGATATATTAGAAGATATGATAATAAATCAAAAAGCATAGTATATGAAATAAGAGATCCTCATAGATTATTACAACCATACAGAGCAGAATAAAACATACAGTGTCATCTACAGACTATTTATATAACAAGCCCAATCAATAAAAGGTTGGGCTTATTTTTTATGTTCTGATATTGGATCAGAGTGTGAAGGATAAAATGGCTGACAAGTGCTGTTTAGGGAATTTGAGGTTTCATGAAAGGCTCATATAAATGAAACAATGTGGGACATAGGAATCTGCGGAGCAGGCATGTTATGAATTGTGATAATCATATCAGGGTTTGTGCTGTGACATATGTTTGAAATATGAATATAAATGATTTCTACATTATTAGTATAAAAATAAAAAATGAAAGGATGGTAGATTGTTTATGATAACAGTTCGAAGCATGGCAGAATATGTCAAATCCCTTAAGGAAGAATATAAGATTTCAGGAACCATCAACAGTAAGGCATTTGCTGAAGCTGTTGGTGTATCACAAGATGAGTTGTGTTACATATATACACAATTATTTTGGCGTAAAAGCATGGAGATGGCACGGCTTAATGATAAGTATTGTCATTGTTTAAGAGAAAAGGAATATATAGAAAAGGCTTTGGATGAGGATTGTAAAAACAACGTTGAGAAACAGCAACGCTTGATAAAGGCAGGATTGCCAATTGCCAAAAAATCATCACGATTATCTTATATTCGGTTACTGATGAAACTAGGTTCGACGGATGAAGAGTTGATGGAGTTTTGCGGAATCAGTAGAACAACCTTATGGAGATATAAGAAAGAAATAAAAGAGAGGGAAGAACATGGGATATTATGAGATTGTTACAGCAGGTCAGGATAAGTGTACAGTGCTGGCAGCATCGGATGACAGGGAAGTTTGTATTAGGGCTGTGAACACATACATAAAGGAATGGATGAGGGGCTGGGGGATAAATAATGTACACCTCTGGCTGTTATCAGATGGGAGTAAGATAGAAGATATATACGTCAGATTATAATGTGCAGTTAGAAAAGAACGACATTCTGTAAGGGGGTGTGGAGTTTGTAGAAGGTACCTTGCAGAGTGTCGTTTTTTGTTTTGCTATTTTGCTTTTATGGTTTTGATGTTTACTCTGATTGATGTGTGCTGCGTATGATTCAGAATTTTTTTGAAAAAATAAGATTTCTTTTGCGTAGGAAAAATGAATCTACATGGGGGTTAAATGTAGATTGGACTAGTTGGTTAAAAAACGCTACATGAATCGCTACATTGGTTAATTTCCTACATTTTTAATGAAGCAGGATCTGGTATGAGTATTTTATTAAGGGCGATTTTGCATTTTTGACATTGGATAATATGAACCCGGGGATAAATCGAGAGAGTGCTGTACATATGATGGTGAAGTTTACATTGATATAGAAGAAAGTGATGATCTCTGACTCTACAAACTCCCTAATTTGCATGATAAATCCCCTGGCAGTACGTCAATAGAATCACAGTGAGCACAGCGTTATATTCTTAATTGAAGTTGAGAAACGTAACAAGAAATCTAAGGAGGAAATGATTTATGTGTAGAGTAAATTTTGTGATTAACAGGCTCATGCTTGGGAACAGAGAGCTGGGCTGGGAATGCTTTAATGGCAAGGGCATCGAGGAGTACACATCAAAGCAGCTGCTGGAAATAATCAGAAATGGCAAGGATAAGGTTTACGGTTTGTGCATTGGTAAGGATGGGGAGCTGGAACCAGATAAGGAAGGGTTCTATGTTACATCAATAATGGAGCACAGACACGTTGGAAATTACAGACCGATGGACAGTGAAAGCATTGTGAATATGTCTTACATCTGCATGGGAGTTAAGGAAGTGGATGGAGAGAAGTTTTATACATGCATTTCCAATAAGTTTGAAAGTGTTCAGCTTTCAAAGGAACAGATTAAGGCATATATGATGTTGGGAGTTATCACTGCAGGTGCAAGGATAAGGAATGGAGAGATAGAGGTTGCTGTAATCGAATCAGCAGAGAAGAAAGAAGTTAAAGCCCCTGTTGTAGTTACAGAAGCACCTCAGGAAGCTGAAGCAAAGAAAGAGGATCCACAGCTTGTAGAAGTTAAGAAAGAAGAACCAAAGCTTATGGAAGTAAAGAAGGATGAGAAGAAAATGGTAAAGGATAATCCAAAGGTAGTTATTACATCTGATAGTAAGGTAGATTCTAAGAAGAAAGGGGACAAGTGATTATGGATGCAGTAGGTATAATAATTATCATTACAGCCATTCAAATATGGTTTGCGTTAGAGATTTATATTGTTAGGAATCTTGCTGGTCTTGTAAAACATTTTATAGGATATGTGATGGATGAAATGGAAAAGCCTGAGAAGAAATAAAAATTGTAAGTGCACTGCCAATAAATAATAGTAATGAAAAATCCCATGAGGAAATGTTATATGTACCTCATGGGATTTTTTGTGTCATGCTAAAAAATGATGGTGGTTCTATACTCATACGTATATATGATATAAGGAAAAAATTGAGAATGGAGGAAATGGATATGATAAGTTACTATAAATGGGTGCAACTACCTATTAAGAAAGGTCAGAAGAAAGCACACTGGGTACTTGTGAGCAGGGAGACAGGTTATGTTGTAATGGAGATAGGGTTCTCACAGTTTTCAGAATCTCATCAGGACTACTGGTTGAGAAAAAAGATTAAGCGTGCATATGAAAGATATGATACCAAGGTGTTTTTTAATGCATTGCAGGTTTATTGAATGGAGGAATGGATTATGAAGATAGAACAGGATTTTATGATGGTCAACCTAAGTCAGGAACATAGGGGATTGCTAAAAACATGTGGGGAGAGGGAAATAGTTGTTGATATAAAAGTATTGGAAGGTGTAGATGAATCAGATAATACATGGTTGATGGAGCAGATACTTGAGTTATATAAGGCATATTTTGCAAGATGTTTGAATAAAAATAATGGAGGCGTTAAATAATGGGAAGAACTGGTTTAAGGCTGGTACCTAAGATGATAGACAACGTAACCTTTGGGATATGGGTGGTAACTAGCAACGGTGAGAGCAGACAGATTGGGATATTCAACGTGCCTAACGACAACCAAATAAACGACAATCTTGAGGCTGCACAGGGAATCTGTGATGTGCTGAAGAAACGAATAAGGAAAAGCATTTAGTGATTAAATTGCCAAATGCCAATTTGTGATATCCATTTTTTTTCCATTTTATATAGCAGGTCAGATGATGTGAAAGCATTGTTTGGCCTGCAATTTTTTTACAAGGATATATCAGATGAGATTGACCATGGTAATGGATTCTGTCTGGATTTTTTATAAATGAAAAGAGTATGATTTTGTCTGGGTTTGTATAAATCACGACAAAGGGGTAATCAATTTTTTTGAGTGAAATTGGGGTGAAAATGATTAAGAAATGGTTTGTGGGAGAAAAATATGTGTTTGGGGAATGACAGAGAAGAGGATACAGATTCAGGACTGGTTGTGAAAACAGTCTGCATGGAATAGTGCTGAGAAATGAATAAGCTGAGTTAAAGACCTTTTGTCTGGGGGAGCTGGTGTTTATTTCGGTACAGAGAAAATTTTAGGTGAAGAGGAAAAGACAGTCTGAGGGTACATCAGTCTGGAGCAAAAGGAGATAAATAATTGTGACATAGTAATATAATGTAGAAACAGATCAATCTGATAAGCACAGTATACACAATCATGGGTGACATGGAGTGTGAGCAGATAGCATTGGATGCAGGTGGTATGGTTTAGGTTTGTGTGTGAGTTTGGTTGTTTCATTGCTGCTACATATAATTGAGACAAGTAACAACCTGACAATTTCTGAGATTTGTTTCAGAGATGCTGCATATATTTGAAACAGATTTTAACGTTATGATTGAAATGTATTTGTTTCAGTTGGGGGACAGATAAATGAAATCCATGTTATCATTAAAATTGAGATATGATTATGCAAGTAGAGTTTTAATTATCAAAGGGAGATGGAGGAATAAATTTAATGCTAAGTGAGTATGAAAGAGAAATAAATCTGTCATACAACATCACGATTATTGAGGCCTTATGGAAGAAGGCACATAATGGGTTGGGAGAAAATCTCGTTTCTAAAGAGGACAGAGACAGTATATATTCGTCATTGGAAAAATCAAAGGAAACTCTTCGTAAAATGAAAATTTGCGAAATTAATATTTCGAGGTCTGCTCATAACAAGTGGGCCACTAATATAGAGAATAAAACAGGAATATCCGCAGATTTCTTGATGGGGTATAGACGTATCCAATTTGGGAATAATGAGCTAGACAAACTGTATGATGAGTATAAGGATGCTTGTCAAGAAATAGATGATACTCTTGGTCGTTTAGGAAGGAAAAATATGGGGTTTGCAAAAAGCAAACTTGAAGATTTTATTAAATCATCAAGCCAATACGAGCAGGATAAGATAAAGAAAATAGTCGGAAAGACTGAAGATGATATTAGGATAATTAATGAATATAAATCCAAGTTAAAGAAAGAGGCTGATCGGTTAGTCAACGGTGGAATTGATAAAATAGCTGATAAAGAATCCTACAGAGCATTATACTATGTGATTAAAGGAAAGCCTGCAAGCTATGCAGCAATGACAACATCAGATGATTTAATTGATTTGCTGGAGAAGATATCTGCCAAGGATATGTGGAATCTGGGAGAAGAAAAGTTAAAAAAGTTATGTGCTGCATTAGAAAGGGATGTTGAATTAGCCAGGGCAGTTTTGAAAATAGGAAATGAAATAGAAAAGTTTAAATAAATATTGACCAATTTTATAAAATGAATTGCAGTAAAATGACCAGATATTATATGTATCTGGTCATTTTGTCGTTTTGTCTCAAAGACGTATGACCAATATCTAAAGACGTTGCGCAAAAAGAAATAAGTAATAGACCATGATAATCTTATATCATCAGATGGAGGTCATACAAAATGAACAGTACATAGCAATAAAAAATTTATGACAAGAACGCTTGGACGCCAGGGTGCGATGGAAGAAGAGTGCGACCATATTGAAAATGCAGCGGCTCGAACTTTCGCACCGGAGGGAGTGGTCTGCCTGATAAAGAGGTATTGCTGCATTTTATCCATTGAAAACAGCATTTTGGTGATGGTTCAGAATAGTTTAAAACATTATAGTAGGAGTAAAAAATCAGTTTATCAATGGATTCCAGAGTGCGCCTGGAATCCATTTTTTATAAAGGAGACTCATGATGATTAAGACAAGAACAGTTCGAGAACCTGTAACAGATGCCTGCATCACAATATCTAGGAATTGTGACGGCATTAAAGTTAACGGAAATATCGAGAAGATAGATGAGGCTTATTTCAACGCGGATAGATTGTTTATGAAGATGGATCAGTCAGGAGAGTTAATAATTCAATCTTCGCGAGGGAATTTGCTGGGGTGGAAAGACATAACTGTTCAGTGGAAGCGATTTAGAAATGATTTTCAGAATAATAGAATGCCGGAGGAATTGAAAGCAATGTGTTCAATGATGGAAACAATAAATGAGAATTCAGATAGCACAGTAAATACTGAGATTGGATCTATAAAAAATGGGGAGGGATATAAAATGCTTTATGAGAAAACACAGAAAAAGAATATAGACGAGAACTGTAAAAATGCAGTTGAAAAGATGGAGAAGATTACAAAGCGCAATACAAAAGGAGCAGCTATAACATGCGATGCAGAAGAAAAGAGATTGCAGCAGCTAAAGAACAAAACTGAATTAAGGAGCAGGAAAAACAGTGATGGTTCTTTCACAATTGCCAATAGCCGATTAGCTGGTCATCGTTATGAAGTGAGGGCTTATGGTGAGCTGAACAGTACAAAGCTGACTAGGTCGGTAGGGATTTATATTGCTGATTTTAAAGGCGATGTAACAAATATTGGAGCATCTGTGTCAATACCTGTACGCAACATAGTTCAAGGTGGAACAAAACTCACAAATATTATGCAGGATTATGGTAGCGTCTTTAGTAGTGCAGAAATATGTAATGCTAATGACAGATTGTATATTCTGGTCATGGATAACAGACTGGAAATGAAGCCATTAACACCTTATCTAAGTTATAGTGAAATACGACTTAGATTTATCAATTATATTAAGGACTGCTTGAAAAATCGCTGGAACAGTTCTGGTAATAAAGAAGAGTTGCACAATGAAATCTATCTTGAAGAAGTACAGGATAGAAATTCTGAAGATGGCAAAAGGCGTATTGATGTAGGTATATGGCAGAAAGAGTTTGAAGCTATTTATAAGACTCTAATTGATGAGGATGAGGTCGACATGAAAATGAGAGAGTTCCTAAAACAAGGAAAAGCTCTTGGGGATTTGATTCCTGATTCAGGAAGGGGTGGCGGTCAGCATACACCAAGTAGTTCTACCAGTGAAAGATATGGAAGAAGTCCATATGATAGGATCCAAAGGTTTAGTTTTGATGAAAAAGAGCTTGCTTCTCTTTGGGACAAAGAGAAGGAGTTTAGACAGCTTAGTGGTGGAAAATATAGTCAGACTGTTGTTATGAACGAAAGTGAGGAATAATAATATGATCAAATACTATGGTAATAAAGCTTCCTTATTAAATAATATACGTGCAGCAATGCCTAAAGAGTTTGAGAAATATTTGGAGCTGTGTTCTGGTACTGCTCCAGTGGCAAGAAAACTCATTTTACCCGGTATCAACAGTACAATTGTAGACAAAGACAGGGGAGTAGTAGCTATGTTACAGATATCAAAATCTGATCCAGAAGCGTTCATCGATGCAATGCGACGTGTTCCATATACAAGGGATTCGTTTGAATTGGCTCAGAGTATTAGGGATGGAGGTTACAACTGCAGCGAATTGATCGCTGCGGTTGCAAAAAAGAGTTTGATTGATATGTCGTTTAATGGAGCTTGTCATACTTATCGGGATATTGACAGACATGCAGAAGATGAGGACGAGCCAAAAAGACTTAAATATTTTTTACTGGCCCAGCAGATGAGAGAGAGATATTACAGGCAGATTGCACCTGATATCAAGAGTTTTTCAGAGGAATTACAAAAAGTAGATAATATTGTTTGTGATGATTTCTTCAATTGGCTTGACAGACTCAATGATTCTGATCAGTTTGTGTTCATTGACCCGCCTTATAGGCCTGCAGTCAGGCAAGCCAAGAAAATCGGTTATGATCAAGATATGTCAGAAAATGCTCATTTTGAGATGGTTCAAAAATTCAAATGGCTTTATCAAAATAATAGACTCAAATCAAAAGTAATGATATGTGGTTACGTACAGGAAGATTTGGTCAATGATATGTATTGTCAATATTTATTGCCCATAGGTTTTAAACTCATATTTTTAAAAGAGATATATTTGCCCAAGATCTTTAGAGCAGGAATGGATAAACATAAACAGAAGCGATATGAATGCATCTTCATTAACTATGAGGATACGTTTGAGAAGGATTTTGTTCCATCGGAACGAATTTATGATTATCAGAAGGTGTTTGGAAATGGAGGAATCAGTGATGAAAACGCTTAATACAGAAAAAATACTTATTACACGTCAGGAACTGATGGAGGTTACAGGCTATGGACGTAGACGAGCAGAGAAATTTGCAGAACTCGCCAAGGCAAAGGTATATATCGGTAATTCCGTTAGATATTCAGTAGAAAAATTGCGTGATTATGCAAGGCGTGAAGCAATGTAATGGCGATTTGACACGGCGGCTTTGGAGCGTTACCATAGCCGCCCAATAAAAATGGAAATAGCGGAGGAATAAAATAATGGCAAGAATAAAAAGAAGAAAAAGTAGGGATGGTAGAGTACTACCCGAAGGTGTCAGTGAACGTGCGGATGGTCGATTTTTGTATAGATATCAATTGTATGGTAAGCCTCACTATATATACGACAGAGATCTTAACTCGCTGAAGGAAAAGATAGCGAAACTTCAGGTTGATATGACACTTGGAATGGACAAGGACATATCAAAGTTGTGCTTAGATGAGTGGTACCCACAATACTTGGAGACCTATAAAAAGAATAAAATCAAGGACGCATCATATTTGAATATGCAGAATTATTATGATTGGTATGTGAAGGGTACTGACCTTGGAGTAACACCAATATCTAATTTGAAAAGGGTCATGCTTGTAAAGCATTTCCAAAAACTTGCAGATGAAAAGGGACTGGCTGATGGCACATTACGAAGCCTTGCTTCAATGTTATACCGTGCTTTACAGCAGGTTGTTTATGAGCGAGGATGCCTTGTTAATCCTGCATCAGAAATAATGAAAGATGTTAAGGCAAAGCCTGTGGATGTCAGAGAGGCTTTGACTGAAGAACAGGTTGACGCATTATTTGAGTATTTACAGAAGGAAGGATTTCAGAATGTGTATTTACCATTAATAGGAATTCTGCTTGGAACTGGATTGCGATATGGTGAATGTGTAGGGCTTACATGGAATGATGTGGATTTTGAAAAGGGAATCCTTCATATTAATAAGACGCTAAATTATCGACAGAGAATAAGAGGTGGTCCACATGAGTATTTCTGTACACGGGGAAAAACAAAGAATGCCATTCGTGATATCTATATAAATGAGGAACTACTGGGGCTTATAAAAGCTCAACGCAAGTATCATAGGTATATGCGCATTCGTGATGATTTTAAAGTTGATATTTACGACGATAAAGGTGCTGTAATCGGATCTGCAAGCGGGTTTATATTTACATCAAAGCTAGGGAAGCCCTTTACGCATGAAGGCTTTCAGCGTATACTTAGGAATATTATTTCAAAATTTAATGAATTTGAGAAAAATGAGAAAGAAAGGCCTGTTCACATCAACGAAGACTTGACCCCTCATTATTTCAGACATACCTTTTGCACCAGAATCGTGGAACAGATGATGGAATCTGGTGTTGAGGACTACGAAAGGCTAATGATCCTCATGGGACATGCCAGTATAAAAACTAGCATTGATGTTTATACTACAATTAGTAAAGATTTGGCAAAAAAGAAGTGGTCACAGGCACCAACATTGTTTAAACTCAAATCAAATTTTGACTCAAAAGTGGTATAAAAAATGGTAAAATAACAGGTGCTATAAGGCGATTTTGACACAACTTTGACTCATAAAATTGTACATAAGGGTACATATATGGTGCATGATGAGTATACAGAAAGCCTTTAAAATACTGAATTGTTGGGGATGGTACACATACGGTGCAGTGCGCTTTGAACTTTGCACTTATGCCCTACGTAGCTGAGTAATCAAAGATTATAGCGGATTTTTAAGACACTTCTTAGAAGAGATTCTAAGAAGTGTCTTTTTTTACTCATTCCTCAAGGGTGGAATACGTTTTGAAAAATTTCTTTTATAAAGCTTTTATTTGTTAACAGTATTACGTTCATATTAAAATATAATAGGGGAAGAATGGAGGCGTCAGTGACAGATTGTCTTGGTTATGTGTTAGCAAATATAGCATGTATCGTCTTTTTGAGCATAGTTTTATTCACACTTGAAAAGGGCATTGATAAGCAGGTTTCAACTTTATTTCTTGCGCGGATAATGATGCTTCTTATAGGCTATTTTGCATCAGATTCAGTGTGGATTTTATTTGAATGCGGAGTTTTTCAGTGTGGCAAGACAGTAATGTATGTGCTCACGATAATTCCTTATGTGTGTCTGTTGACCACAGCATGGTTCTGGTATATCTACTGTGATATTGTTCAGGGAAACACAAAGATTCTTACCTGGACGAGCTTTTTTATACATGCATTACCATTTTTGGCTGCAATTATCATTCTTGTAATAGGCATTTTCACAGATTATCTCTTTATAATTGATGATAACGGATTTCTGGAGTATGGTTTTCTGTACGCTGTTTTATTGAGCATCCCGTTCGGATATCTGTTGTCTTGTTCCGTAAAATCTTTTTATAGAGCCTTTACCAGTAATAAGTACTATGACCACAGTCTTTACATAGCTATGGGAGTGTTCCCTATAACTCCTATGGTGTGTGGCGTGTTACAGGCTTTTTTCCTGACTGTTCCAATTATGTGTTATGGTGCGACGGCTGCTGTATTATTACTATATTTGACAGCTACAGAAAACAGGATTTCAAAAGACTCGCTGACCAATATCAATAACCGTCAGGAAATGAATAGATATCTTACGCAAAAGATGAAATCCCGGACACCAAAGCTGGATTTGTATCTGATGATATTGGATGTAGACCATTTTAAAGGCATCAACGACAGATATGGGCACGTAGAAGGCGACAGAGCATTAGTGATAGTTGCGAAGGCTTTAGAAATATCGTGCCAGGATGCTAAAAACAGAGCATTTTTATCAAGGTTTGGAGGGGATGAATTCATAGTCGTCCTTGAAGCCGAAAATAAGCAGCAGGTCAACGAAATTGCTGAATTGATCCGCGAAAACATTACAAAGTTAAATGAAGAATCCGGGGCAGCCTTTAAACTGGAGGCCTGCATAGGGTATGCCAGATATGACTTTGATAATCCGGTAACTATTCCGCAGCTGATAGCCCAAGCTGACGAAAAACTATATGAGATGAAGAAAAATCGATAAACGAAATTAACAAAGGAATGAAAAAGATTACTAAAGAAAAAAGAGCGGTCTATTATATTAACCTTATATTGTTGGTGCTGGAAATAATAGCGCTTATACATGATGTGTATGCTTTTGGATTTGGCTTGTTTGAATGGTATACGGTAGACAGCAATGTATTGCAGCTATTGGTATCAGGGATCATAGTTTACTATCTGCTAAAGGGTAAGCCGTTTCCGAATTTTGTTACGGTGATGCATTTTGTCAGTGCTGTCGGGCTTACAGTTACGTTTCTGATAGCCGCCTTTGTTCTGGCTCCTGAGGGAGGGATAGCATATTATTTTTTGAGTGATGTTGCTCCGATAAATCACTTCATTGGTCCATTGTTGTCAGTGATTTCACTACTCTTTTTGGAAAAAACACAGAAGCTGCCAATTCGGATTATTCTTTGGCCGGCTGCCGCAAGTCTTTTCTACGGGGGTGTCGCACTGATACTCAATGTTCTAAGGATAATGGATGGACCATATTTCTTTTTGCAAGTGTATGAGCAAACTGCAGGGGTTATAGTCTCATGGTTTGGAATTATAGCGGCGCTATGCCTGGGGTTGGCGTTTTTATACTATAAGATTAAGTGGAGAAAATGACGAAGACACTTTATGTCTGTCTGAAGTGGTGTTCGAAATTTGTGATATAATTAAACTGTATTGTGTTAACGCAAAAGGCGTCGATAAAAGCATCATACCAGAAAAAAGAGAGATTGATTCAGAATGCCTGATAAGAAGAATGTAATAATCGCCGGTTTAAGCCCGCGTTTTTTTATTAATCAGATCGCTATCATGAAGGAGTATAGCATCTCCATGATAGCGGACAGCAGCGAGATAAAAGAAAAGATGAATGAGTATATGGGATGCCCCATAGGCACATTCGAGGAAATAAAGAACTATGACTATGATGAAATACTCATAGTCTCCCGGAGCAGATGCATATCCATAATTAAAATGCTTCTGTCAATGGGGATCGATCGGGAAAAGATAGTTATCTGGAATCCTAAGCTATGTCTTAATGATTCTGAATACAGCCTTAAGGTGGATGAAAATGGCTCCATCAAGGCATCGATCCATAAGGGAGATACAAGGATAAATGCTACTTTCTGTGCATTCAGCGATCTTGTGGTATTTGAAGAGATCTATCTGCAGAACATATACAGATTTGTAAGCGAGGAAGAGACAGTCCTCTTCGATGTGGGCATGAATATCGGGCTGGCGTCCCTGTTTTTTGCTTCCAAAGGATTTATAAAAAAGGTCTACGGGTTTGAACCCTTTAAGCCAACTTTTGAAAGGGCGCTCAAGAACCTGAGTCTCAATGAGAAGTCCCTCTCAGAGAAAATTCAGGGATTTAACTATGGACTTGGGGATAAGGACGGAGAACAGACCGCCCATTATCTGGCAAACAATCCCGGTATTATGCGCGCCGGTAAGGAGGCAGTGGCTGCAGATCCCGGGGATGGTTCTGTTGAGATTGCTGTAATAAAGGAGGCCGGTCCTGAGATACTAAGGATCATGGATGAAAATCCCGAGGCCTCTTTTGCCATGAAGATCGACTGCGAGGGAGCGGAATACGAGATTGTCCCAAATCTAATAAAGCATGGCGTCCTGAAAAGGATTAGCATCGTCGTTATGGAGACCCATTACGGGAGAGAGGATGAGATTATCGAAGCCTTCAGGAAGGAAGGCTTTGTCGTATATTCGAATGAAGAGGCACCCTTCAGGACAGGAACATTGTTTGCGTTAAGAAAGGAAAGGACAAGCTGAGTAGAGATAAGCGCGGGTTAGAAGATAATGGAAGAAGCGAGATTGACACAAAAACTGATGTTCAGACTATTGCCGGCACAGATCCTTCTGGCATCAATCGGCAGCATAAACGGGATAGTATCAAGCCTTTTTGCAGGCAATTTCGTCGGCGTCAAGGCAATGTCTGCCGTGGGACTCTATGCACCGGTAAGCCTTGCAATGAGCGCTCTTAACACTATGCTGGTCGGCGGGGCGACGATAATTTGCGGCGGGCATATCGGAAGAAATGACAAGGACGGAATCCATAACGTGTTTGTCCTTGATATGGCAATATCAGCTGCCTTTGCTCTGTTGGTGACTGCGGGGCATCTTGCCTTCAGTCTTGCCGGAAATCTTGTCTCCATTTCCGGAGACCCAGAGATCAGCCAGATGCTCGCAATGTATGTGTTGGGACAGGCCCTCGGGATCTTTCCTCTGGTGATGGGAAGCCAGCTCTCTGCTTTTCTTTCTCTTGATAATAAAGCGAAGCGCACGATGACAGCCGGTATTGTTTATATCGTGATCAATTTTATCCTGAATTATCTCTTTGTCGGTGTGATGAAGCTTGAGGCTCTGGGGCTTGCTCTCGCTCCTTCCGTCGGACTGTGGGTATATTTTCTTATAAAGGCCCCGTGCTTTATGAAAAAA
>JAEEGJ010016477.1_pt1 | contig 16946 bp, 11 predicted proteins | sample 8958761 | NCBI WGS metagenome assembly JAEEGJ01 (sample SAMN16246546, study PRJNA631951) | gut metagenome | biome: gut microbiome; feature: rumen; material: RS-attached | host: Bos | place: Iran: Karaj | collected 2018-10 | reverse complement strand
CTTCGATGCTCACGTTCTTGCCGACGATCTTGACGTTCCCGTTCGGAGCTGAGAGGGTGATGCCGGTAAAGGCGCTAAGCGTCACGTTGCCCATGGGCGACTCTATCGCCACAGAGCGAGAGTCGCTCGACATGTTGATTCTATACATGCCGTATCTGTCGCTGATGGTCATACCTCCCGTCAGGCTCCTTTGGTCCATATTGTCCTTCAGGTCTGGCGGATAGGCATAAGTGGGGATAAAGCTCCTCACCAGCTTATACATCGGCGAGAAGCTCTGGTAGAAGCTGCTGCCGTCGATACCGTCGTTAAACGTGATATTATGGCCGTTTTTCGACGTGATGCCTCGGTCAGGCAGATAGCTCCACGACTCGTTGCTGCGCGGCGAGAGCAGGAACCCCGACACGTACGGGCGCTCAATGTTGCCCTCCTCGAAACTCACTATCACCTCGTCGCCCTTCTCCGGCTTGAACTTCACGCCGCCCGCATCAGTGGCGAAAGGCAGGGACACGCGCACCCACGGCGAGGCATCGTCGCCCTTCTTCTGCCAGGCAAACTTCAGGCGCACGCGCCCGATCTTCATCGGATCGAGATTAGCTTCCACAAACGCCAGCTGCGGCTGCGAATCGCGGATCACCGTGTCGGGCAGGGCCGGAGGAATGGGCGCATCGCCATACAGCTTGACGCCTATCACCTGCTGGCTCTCCACGTAGGTCGGCTCCACCCTTTCCGTCGTCTTATCCGACTTGTAGACCAGATCACACGCGCCTTTCACGCCGATCACCACGTATGGCGTGCCATCGACCTTGATCTTGTCACCGATGCGCAGGTCCTGGGTCTTCTGACCGAACTCCAGATACACGGCATTCTCGCCCACTTTCTTTTCCGCCTCGCGCACCAAGGCATAGAACGCACCGTTCATGTTCACCTCCTTATCCCCGAGGCCGCACTTCGCCTTATGGTCCACAGCAGTACCGAACTGCCTCAGCTTATCCCCGTTCTTCTGTTCCTCCTTCCCATCCCAAGCTTTAAGGTTCACGTCCTCATACTTACTTTCCTGGTTCACCATCGAAATCCACGCCTTTGCAGATTTGAACGCACCAGTCACGATGATATTGGCCGCAATCTTTGCCAGCGACGTACCCTCTAAGCACAAGCTCAAGGCAAGCAGAATGTTCCTGCTCAAAAAGTCTATCTGTTCATCGAACGAGGTGTAGTTCTTATTTATGTCGCTCAGATAGTCGTCGTAGGTCAGCGGGTTGCTGTAGGGTCTGTCCCCCGGCTCAGGCCGGTCTTTCAGATAGTCGTACGTGTAGTCGGTAGTCTTCAGCCCCTCGCTCGCAATCGTCTCGTAATAGCGCTCCGAGGCCAGTCGCGCATAGTCTGGATCATTGTCCGTGGCCTTGTCGTTCATCGTCATGCCTAAGTGCAGCTTACCATCCTCATGATAGAGGAACTCTCCGCAACGGTTGGCCGTACGCCGCAAGAAGTCGTAGAAGCTCTCGTTATACTGCACCAGATAGGGCTGAATGAATTCCCCCTTGTCGTATGTCACCACCTGGAGGTCGCGGCAGCACATGAACTTGAACGGCAGCCCGCTCATCTCCCCGCCGAACACCTCTTCGCCCAGTTTCCTGCCTGTCCAGGCCTTCGAGTACTTGTCCATCGTCAACACCTTGTCGTGGCTGCAGATGGTCAGTTCCAGCTTCACGCTGCTCCCGCTGGACACAGTCCTGAACACAGGCCGCACCCCGTATACGAAATAGTTTTCTGCCACCGTTTTGCCGTCGACCGTCAACTTCGCTCTCTTCTGATAGAAGGCATCCGTCAGCTTGTCCACGTTCAAGCCTGTGCCCCCGACGTTCAGCGTCGCCACGATCTCTGCCGGGCGGTAGATGCCCTTGTCGTACGACAATTTCTCCAAACTCACCTTCCACCCGCTCATATCCAGGTCTTGCTGGAAACGGATCTCATTACTCTCGATGCTTAATACATACTTATTATTATCCATAGCTGTTCAATTTTTCACTTTTCACTTCTCACTTTTCACTTATTTATCTCCAGCAACTCATCCTTCATCTGCCCCTTATAGGTGATGGAGCTCACGAAGAGCTTCACACGGATGAGCATCTGACTGCTCTCCTTGTCTTGGCTGTCGGTGGAGAAATCATCCTCCACGTCTATCAGGTAGCCGTTGACGATGAGCACGTTTTCGTAACTCTTCAGTCGCTGCTGCTCGTTAAACGAGGCATTGAAGAGGAACGTGTATCCGGCTGGTTCGTTATCCATCAGCCGCTTATGATAGAGCACACCCTCTTCAGGCTGCACCAGCCTCACCGTGAACGTCATCACCATCGGGTTGGTCTGTCCGTAGGGGATACCCACATCATTACGGCTGCGCTCGCAACGGTAGTTGAAAAACTGGATGGTGCTGCACTTCTCTTTCTGCACAGCATTCTGGCCTTGCTCCTGCATATCGTCAGGGAAAAGCACCGCCTTCAAATTATTAGACATCAAATTCTGTTTCATTTCACCTTTTCACTTATTATGTTTTTTTTGCCACAGATTTCACAGATTCTCACAGATAAAGAGATTCACACAGATGGAATTTCTTTTTTTGACACGGATTTTATGGATTTTATGGAGAGCTGCGCAGCCATCCTTATAATCCATAAAATCCGTGTTAAATAAATCAATCATCCTTGTCTCTATGATAATCATATCTTCTGTGTTAATCCGTGTTCATCCGTGGCTCTTCTCATTTCTCATAGGGGTTTTGGAAGGTGGCCCCTTCGAACGTCACTTTATCAGCCACGATAGAGAGTTTCACCGTCCGGCGCAGATGCTTGTCGATATGGTAATCCTCCTCGATGGCAAAACAGTAGGCATCTTCAAACGTCAGGTCGCTGTCGCTCTGTTTCGCATTGCCCAAACCGTTAGTCAGGTCGAATGATACTTTTCCACTGAGCGGATCGCCGCTGATATACCAATTGTAGAGAGAGACATCATTCATGCCCGGAGCCACCAGCGTGATGTCGATACGCTCGCAGCAGGCATCAGTGTCGGGACGGCTGTTGCCCGTATGCCGACTGAAATGACAATGCAGATTCACCACATTGTATTGCTTCGTGTAGATCTGGCTTTCATTGTTCCCGATCTGTAACATTGCCTGTACTTCCATATATTTTCACCTTATTCACTTTTTAGTAATATTCTGTGTGCAAAGATACAACTATTTTGTGAAATTACACATAAAATTTCCCGAAAAATTTCACGTAATACTATAGACAAAAACAGAAAAGATGGACAAATCGCGAAAAATCCTCGCAAATTTGTCCATCCACCCTAAACCTTAACTATTTATTTATTCTTTTTCCGTTGGCTCTACTTTGGTGCTACTGCGGAGCTTGAGGTAGTAGCCTCCGATGCCATTGACGGCACCGTGCGGCCATTTCAGCTTCTTCAAGATGGTACCCAGACTCTTCAGACTTGGGATATCGCTGGAGCGGAGGTGCTTCTCAAGTTCCTTCTGCACATCCTTCACCTGCCAGAGGTACTGACGCTTTCGTTCCGATGTGGGAGCGAATATCGCGGGCAGCAGCTGTTCGACGGGCTGCACGTCCTGATAGAGTTTGTTATGCTGCTGGATCTCACGCTCGTCGTCGCTGGTGAACCAGTAGATGCAGTCTGGGTCGCGCAGCTCAGCGACGGCCTGAGCGAACATCTGCTTGTAGGGAATGCGCCCGCTCATATCCACCTTGCCCGTCACCTCGACGCAGAGATATCGACGGGTACCGTCGCCTGAGGGCAGAGGCATCACGTCGTTCGTCGTGGCGATGAACGAACAGAGACGGGGCGTCAGTGTGTACTGTTCCGAGCGCATCCGCCGCGTCTGCACGTCCTTCTCCGTCAGCAGCCGTTTGATCTTCGCCTGTTCGCCCTGTGTCTTGGAGTCGTACTCGTCGATGTTCACGAGCCACATACGGCCCAGAACGCGCTCCACCTGCTCGGCATTATCCATCTTGATGTCCTTCATATAGTACTCCCGCATCGACTTGGGCAAGATGTGGTTGCAAAACTGCGTCTTCAGATAGCCCTGTTCGCCGATGAGCATCGGCACCATCGAGTTGCCGTAGTCGCGGTTGATGTCCAAGGCCTGAGCCACCATCGCGAGGAACCAGCGGTGGAAGTATTTGGGCCAGTGCTCATAGCTCGTGGGCAGACGGCGGGCGAAGTCCTCGATGTAGTCGTGCTTCCGATCCCACGTGCCGCAGCCAGCGAGGAACTCGTGGATGGGATTGTAGTCCTCGACGTGTGCCGACTCAATATAAGTGCGCATATCGTTCATCCAACTCTCGCCGCCCTCCTTCATCTCCTCGACGACGATACTCTTCAGCTGACGGTCCGTGAGCGGTTCCCAAGGCTTGAAAATCAGGTCGTTACGACGGAACTCGACAACCTGCTTCACCACGTTGAAGCGCAGCTGATAGCGTCGAGACAGGAACTCCTCGATGCTCCGTATGATACGCTCCTTTTCGTTCATCTGCGACTGCGGCCTGCCCTTGAAAGGCTTCTTGAAGGCCGAGCGGAACACCTTGCGGATCACATCGTCGCCAATCTGGCGGAAACGGCTCTTCCATTGGGTGCGCTTCACGCAACCCTCCTCCGACAGCTGAGCCTTGGCGCAATAGTCAGCCAGCAGCGACAGGCAGTGCTTCGCGTCTTCCCCACCCTCGTCGATGGCCTTCTGCACGCAGGTTTCATACTCCAGTTCCAGACGCTCACGGGTGTTATATTCCGGATACCACACCACCTCGCCGTCGTCTTCCACCTGCGTACCCTCATAGGCCTTCAGCGGATCGTCATTCTTCCTGACGACGGGAATCGCCTGAGCCTCAGCATGATAGAATAGCTGCGGGTCATAGCTCATGCGACAGCCTCTAGTTAGCGTCAGCTCCCGCACGAGGAAGTCGCAGCCCGTCAGCGCCTGATAGACGTTGAAGGCGCTATGCTCTGCATCCTTCATGAAGGCGAGATAGTCGTCGGCATCCTTGGCCTTGCAGTCACAGCGCACGACGACCTTCAGCGTCACGCCGCTCACGCCGGCGAAGGCCAGCAGCGTGTATGGTATCTGAGAGACCATCCGCTTCATCTCCATCACTTGCCGATGCCCTTCCGGACAGTAAATGTTGAGCAGCAGGAGTCCCGTCATCGTCTTGACATCATCGAACCCTCCGCGTCCGAAGGTCGCGCCGAAGATGAGGTAAGGCAGGGCATCGGTGCCCATGAGGTGGTAGCGCGGGGCACCCTTTTCCATCTCAAGGCGCGAGGCCATCGCATTGCGGGCAATCCTGTCGGCTGCAGGTTTGGTGGTTTCTGAGCTCATCCGTTCAATGACGGCTTCAAGATCTGTAGTGACGGGCAACTGGGGCTCGCCGAGCTTGGTCTTAACTTTTGTAATCTTCATATCGTTGGCTATTTTAGTTGCAAAGGTACAAATAAATATCGTGAAATGCAAGCTTTTTGGCAAGAAAATACCTCCTATAGTTTGTTCTGATAGGGATTAATGGGGATGGAAAGGCTACAAAACGGTGTAAACAGCCTTATAAACAGGGAGTTACAAGGCACTTTACAACCTTACGGCTGCAGCCAAAAGACCTTGCGGCTATAGCCAAAAGGCTTTACGGCTATAGCCAAAATGAAATCAAGGAAATTTTCGGTAGTACTATAGTAGTACCATAGTAGGTCTATTTTTAGCAATAGACCTACCAATATCTATCTGATTATCAGAAAGATAATGCAAAAAGTAGTTCTAATAGTACTATTTTCTCAGAGTTCTGTGTATATATACTCCTGTCCGCGCTTGGTTTTCAACAGTCGCGGGTTCTCGCCTTGGCACCAGGCATCGAGCTGCTTGCGGGCAGAGTAATAGGTGATGCCGGCGGAATAGGCGAAGCTGCGGGTTGTGACGTAGCCGTTATAGCGTTTCAGGTTCTCCTGCAAGGCTTTGTTCATATGGCTTTCGTCCGCCATCAGCTGCTGTACGTTGGGATTGTTGACGCGACGGAAACCGTCGAGCCAGGAGAGTACCGACTTCTCGAACTCTTTCACCGACTTATACTCGATACCCTCGAACTGTACGTCGTAGGTCTTCACCTCGTCAGGATCGGTGAGTTCGCGCTTCAGACCGATCTTCGGGGCGAAGGATCCGATGAGCGTCTCTATCCGGTAGCCCTCAGAGAGGTAGTAGCCCGTGGCTTGGATAAAGGCTCGGAAGGCGCGCGTCAGCTCACCGGATCTGAGGGCATAGTGTTGGGCACAATAATCGTCCAGCTGCTCCATCGTGATCTTCTGGTTGCTTCGCGGGCGAACATATAATATATTACGTCCGTCCTTCGTCTTCTTCGGCGAGGGATGGATCTCAAAGGGCATTCCGTCAGTCTTACGTGGCATAGTCTTCAATCTTTTAATCTGCTGCAAAAGTAAGAAGAATTCGCGAAATATCCAAACAAATCAAGCATTCTTCTCGCTTGGGGCACAAAAAAGCGGCAGTTATGACAAATTTGCCACAACTGCCGTATACATAGGGTCACGAACGTTCGTGACTACTTCTTCTTGTTCACAAGCCTCTTTAATTATTTTACTTCACTTCCCAGATGTCGTTGGTTTCGAGGAGCTCCGTGAAGTTATGATACTTCTTCTGGGCAGAAACCTCTTCGAGCTGGGCGTAGACGGCCTCGTTGTATGTAGGAGCCTCCACATCGCGGATCACACCGAGGGCGATGGGGAAACCATCCTCTGGCGTCATCATCGCGAGCTTCAGCTGCAGGGTGTTATCCTCGCAATGAGCATCGTGAACAAGTACGTCGTCGAGGGTGTAGCCGTCCTTGCCGATCTCCACCACCTTCAGACCGAAGCCCTGCTGTACGAGTCCGAACTCATTGTTCTCACCGAAGACGAGCTTCTCACCGTGACGCACGTAGATGGCGTTCTTCTTACGGCCCTCGTTGTTGTAGACGATGTCGTGACAGTGGTCGTTGAAGATGACGCAATTCTGCAGAACCTCCGTCACCGAAGCGCCCTTGTGCTCATAGGCAGCCTTCAGCACCTCGACCGTTCCCTTGGCATCGGTAGCGACGCAACGGGCAAAGAAGTGTCCGCGGGCACCGAAGCAGAGCTCGGCAGGACGGAAGGGATCCTCGACCGTTCCGTAAGGACTCGACTTCGAGACGAAACCACGGGGAGAGGTGGGTGAGTACTGACCCTTCGTCAGACCGTAGATGCGGTTGTTGAGCAGGATCATGTTGAGGTCGATGTTACGGCGGTTGGCGTGGATGAAGTGGTTACCACCGATAGCCAGACCGTCGCCGTCGCCAGACACCTGCCAGACGGTGAGGTTAGGGTTAGCGACCTTCGCACCGGTGGCGATGGCAGCGGCACGACCGTGGATGGTATTCATACCATAGGTGGCCATATAGTGCGGCAGACGGCTGCTACAGCCGATACCGCTGATGACTGCGACGTTCTCAGGGGCTACGCCGATCTCGGCCATAGCCTTATGGAGTGATGCCAGGAAGAAGTGGTCACCACAACCCGGGCACCAACGCGGCTGGCCTTTCTTGAAATCTTGTGCTGTATAACTCATACTATTTATTTTTTCTGAAACGAATACGCACGAATTAATCCTAATTTATATAATAATTATTTATTCGTGGATAAAATTATTCATATTATTCACATTCGTTTCCCAATAATTATTTTTTAATTATTTCTTCGAATGCGTTGACGAGTTCTTCGACGACGAAGGGCTGGCCCTTGACCTGGTTGAACTGGTAGGGAACGAAATTGTCGACCTTCATGCGGAGGTAGGCAGCAAGCTGACCCATGTTCTGTTCGGCGACCACCACCTTATTATATTTATTAAGGACGGCAGCCGTGTTCTTGGGCAGCGGGTTCAGATACTTGAAGTGCGTCTGAGCCACCTTGTAACCCTTCGCACGCAGTTCGTCCATCGCCGAGTGCAGATGGCCGTAGGTAGAGCCGAAGCCCACAATCAGCAGGTCTGCATCAGCATCACCGTCGACCTCAAGGTCGGGCACCTGGATATTCGCAATCTTCTGCTGGCGCAGACGCGTCATCAGGTCGTGATTCTCAGGATTGGTGGAGATAGCACCCGTGTTCGAGTCTTTCTCCAGTCCGCCGAGGATGTGGGCGAAACCCTCACGACCAGGCACAGCCCAGTAGCGAGTACCGTTCTCAGCACGCATATAGGGAGTCCATTTGCCTTTCAGTTCCTCGGGAACATAGGGAGGATTGATGGGGTCAAGCTTAGCCATCTCAGGGAGTTTGAAGGCACCGGAACCGTTGGCCACGAAGGCATCAGTGAGCAGCACGACGGGCGTCATGTGCTCCAGGGCAATCTTACAAGCCTGGTAGGCAGCATCGAAACAGTCCGTAGGACTAGTGGCTGCCATCACCGGCATCGGACTTTCACCGTTACGACCGAAGAGCGCCTGCAGGAGGTCAGTCTGCTCCGACTTCGTGGGAAGACCGGTAGCAGGACCGCCGCGCTGCACGTCGAGTACCACGAGCGGCAACTCCATAATCACAGCGAGGTTCATGGCCTCAGACTTCAGACAGATGCCAGGACCTGAGGTAGAGGTCACACCCAGTGCACCGGCGAACGAAGCACCGAGGGCTGACGAACAACCGGCAATCTCATCCTCACACTGTACGGTGATGACACCGCACGACTTGTGCTTCGACAGCTCGTGGAGCACGTCGGTAGCAGGCGTGATGGGGTATGAACCGAGGTAGAGCTTCAGGCCTGCCTTCTCGGCAGCGGCAATGAAACCGTAAGCCGTAGCCTTATTACCCGTGATGTCCATATAGCGTCCGGGTTCTTTGGTCTTCGACTCCACACGATAGACGTTAACGGTCGAAGAGTGGGTGTTGTGTCCGTAGTCGTAACCAGCCTGAATCACCTTGATGTTGGCCTCAGCGATGGCGGGCTTCTTGGCGAACTTGTCCTTCAGGAAGTTGGCCACGAGGTTCAGGTCACGGTCGAAAAGCCAGCAGACGAGTCCGAGAGCAAACATATTGCGGCACTTCATCATCGCCTTCATATCCATACCTGAGTCAGCCAGGCAGTCCTTCACCATCGTGGTGAGTGGACACTGGATGACGCGATCCGGGTCGATGCCCATTTCGCCGAGATAATCCTCTGTCTTAAACTGTGCCTTCTCCAGATCCTTCGGTCCGAACGAGTCGGTGTCGATGATGATCGTCGCACCCGGCTTGGCGTAGCGGTACTGCGTCTTCAGGGCTGCGGCGTTCATCGCCACAAGCACGTCGCACTTGTCGCCAGGGGTGTAGACCTTACCGGCACCGATGTGCACCTGGAAACCTGAGACACCCGTCAGCGAACCTTGCGGGGCGCGGATGTCTGCGGGATAGTCTGGGAATGTGGAAATGCCGTTACCAACGGTGGCACTGACCGTAGAGAAGATGTTGCCGGCGAGCTGCATACCGTCGCCGGAGTCACCTGAGAAGCGGACCACAACCTGATCCAGCTCCTTCACTTCTAATTGTTCTGCCATATTTATTTGGTTTATTACTAACTAATTCTCTCAAAATGCGCTGCAAAATTATGCAATTTTAGCGAAATAGCCAAAGGAATAATACAAAAAGTGAATAATTTACCACGAATTACGTCTATTAACGAATAAAAATGCAGAATTCAGTATTTATAACCACGAATTACACAATTTTAATATACTACCACGAATTACACGAATTTCACGAATTTTTAATTGCGTTATTTCTTGCGCAGCTAATTCGTGAAATTCGTGAACTCGGCTCTGCCGCTTATTCGAGCAAAGCGAGTCTTAAGAATTCACTGTCGAAAAATCTTAGTACGTGAACGAGGAGCCGCCGAGGAACTCACGGAGGAGCGAGGTGGGCGGGATCTGCGTGTCGGGGATGGGGCGGATGTAACGCAGGAACTTCAGCAGACGATAGGCCTCAGCGTATTCGGGACAGTTCTCCGGCACCTGTTCGAGCAAAGGCTCTGCCTGACTCTTGATGACTGCCAGTTCGAAGAGCATCGCGGTGTTGAACATCGCGTCGGCATTCTCCTGGAAGGGGAATATCCACTTGTTCTCACCGGCACGGACCGAAGGCCAGCGGCGGATGGTTTCCTGAGCTGAGACCGCCCGATATTTATGGTCGCGGATGATACGGCGCAGCAGACGATTGTCGGTGGTGGGCACATAGTTGTGGTTGTCGAGCAGGATGGTGGTCAGGGCCGAGGCATAGACACGGAAGATCTGTTCGTTGGGAATCTCAGAGGTCAACTCCGGGTTCAGCGCGTGGATACCCTCCACCACCAGTATCTCTTTCTCCTTCAGTCTCAGCCGCTTGCCACTCTTCTGGCTGGTGCCCGTGGGAAAGTCGTAACGCGGCAGTTCCACCTCGTCGCCACGGAAGAGGGCCGAGAGCTGTTCGTTCAACAGCGGCAGGTTCAGGGCGTGCAGGTTCTCAAAGTCGTAGTCGCCCTTCTCGTCAAGCGGTGTCTTGTCGCGATCGAGGAAATAGTCGTCGAGTGAGATACCTACGGGTTTGATGCCGTTGACGGCGAGCTGCACAGAGAGACGCTTGCAGGTCGTCGTCTTTCCTGATGACGACGGTCCGGCAATCAGCACCAGCTTAATCCCCTTCTTACGGGCTATCTCGTCGGCTATCTGCCCGATCTTCTTCTCCTGGAGGGCCTCCGACACCTGGATCAACTGCGACGAATGGCCCTTGCTGATTACCTCGTTCAGGTCGCCGATGGTGCGCAGATTGATGATGTCCTGCCACTGATGGTGCTCTTTGAAGATGCCGAACATCTTGTCCTGATGTACCAGTTCGCCCAGTTCGTTGGGATGCTCCCTTGAGGGCAGACGCAACAGTAGACCGTCGTAATACTTCTCCAGCCCGAAGAGATACAGCTGCGAGGTGTTCGTCAGCAACGAGCCATAGTAGTAGTCCACATAGCCGTCGATATCATAATAGGTGGTATAGAGGGTGCCGATGCTCTTCAACAGTTTCACCTTCGAACGGTTGTGCAGGCTGTCAAAGAGTTCGATGGCCTCCTGGGTGGTCGTCTCGTGCCGATGGATGGGCATCGCAGCGTCGATAATCTCCTGCATACGGCGGCGGATAGCGCCCGCATCGTCGAGGGTGACAGGACGCCCGATATTGAGATTCACGTAATAGCCGTTGGAAACAGGAATATCGATAGCCACCTTACAGGGATCAAAGAGTTCGTGGGCGGCCTTGCAGAGCACGAAGAAGAGTGATCTGGTATAGGCTCTGTTGCCGCTGGACGAGGTGACATCCAGAAATTCCACCTGCTTCTGCTTATACACCCGGAAGTGCATGCCTTCCACCTTGTTATTCACATGTGCCGAGATGGGGCCGTACTTCATCTGGAGCCCTGACTGCTGATACACTTCCTCGAGGTTTGCACCTAAGGGCACCTCCACCGTCTTGCCGTTGTTAAGGACAAGGATCTTGATCGTCTTTTCCATAAAACGTATCCCTTCTTTTGTACTGTCTTTATCAGGTTAGTTCTGAGGCTTCATCTTCTTCGTGAAGACTTGCTCACCAGAATAAACCAGCCAACCATGATCATCAAACTTACGCAGTTTCAACGGGCCTACCAGATTGTCGTCGCCGCTGGACTCCACATACAGCTTGGCACATAAATAACCGTCTTCGGTAGTGTACATATCCGACTGCTCTACGATCGTCACCTGATACGGCTTCGTGGGCTCGTACCGATTGTCGGGTGACGAACCTGCGAAATAGCTGCGCAAACCGTTGGATACGGGAAAGCCATTGATGTCGTTGTCAAGGAGATGCTGCACGATATCCTGCATCACGACATTGCTCACTTTCAATATATTGTCCTCACCAACAGTAGCAGTATGGGTTCTCAGATAGTTGATCATATTCCAAGCATCGGCACTGTTGTCCGTCATACGGTTCAAGCAGCAGATGAAGAGAGCGGTCACGAAATGGGGCGATTTGAAATACTCACGGTTGTTCACCTCCAGCGTCTTCAGTTCCTCGATGTTCCGAGGCAGGGCATTGAAGGTATAGGTGATGTATCTCTTGCCATTAATCTCTCTGGAAAAGCCTTCCGTGGAGACGGTGATGAACTGCACTGGCAGGTTATAGGCCGTAACCTTCTCTATGGCCAGGCTGCCGTCGGTCTTGGCGATGGCAAACCGGGTGCGTTCCTTCGGATCAGGACTTGTTCCTATATAATAATAGTATTCGTAAGCGGGCTCGCCGCTGAGGTTGCTATCCGTGAAAGGCAGCGAGTACTTGAAGTCGAGGTAATTGTAGGCCGGATTGAAGAAGGTATAATTATCAGCTGCATACTTTTTCACCTCTAACAGATTCTCTGTGAAATGTACGCGGAAATAAGGCACACTTCCCAGATCGGGTGCCGGCTCTGCTTGCGGGATTATTTGTTCCGGCTCGGGCTCAATTGTAATAGGCTCAGGAATAATTTCCTCGGGTTCTGGAACAGGTCTATTGTACGGCGGGTTTATAGTTCCCGGCAATGGCTCTATTGGCCAAACCTCAACCTGCCGATCGTCCGGATCCTGAGGGTCAATAGGATCGTCCGGGTCCGGATCCCGCGGGTTTTCAGGGTCTTCAGGATCTTCCGGATCTACAGTCCCCGGATCGGGATCCCGTGGATTTTCAGGGTCTTCCCGGCCTACGGTTCCCTGATCGTCGTCCTGTTCAACTGTTCCCGGGACATCGTCCGAGGTCGACGTCAACAGGCCTGGCACCAACAAGCCTCTCACACCGACGACAGGTGTTTTAACGATCATCACGGCAGCTACCAAGTCTGCCACATCCACCTTGCCATCGCCATTGATATCGGCACGGGCAAAATCAAAGTTATCTGACTCATTGCCAAGGATATAAGCGACAGTCTCTTTTACATCGTCATCGTTGACAAGGCCGTCACCATCGGCATCGCCCTTGACGACGACGAGACTGTTTTTCTCAAAGGTCACATTCAAAACACCTGATGCGCCTTGTCCTTGACTGACAATGACTTCAAATGCTTCCTTTTCGTTCACATTGGCAAGCTTCTTTACGCGAGACATCTCAATATATTGTCCCAGGTCAGTCTTTAACCACCATACTTGCTTATTAGCATTTTGGGCCATAAGGCTACATGGCATTGCCAACAACCCCATCAGGATCGCAGCAAGCACTCTTTGATGTTTCTTTTCAATTGTTCTCATGTCGCTTAATATTTACGTTTTATGGCGCAAAGATACATTTTTTTTTCATATTAAACAAGAATTATAAGGATTATATGGATAATTTAGCGGCTTTTTTAAAAAAAAATCCCATTAATCTTTATAATCCGTGTATTTTTTCTTATCTTTGTAGCCGAATTCGAATCAAAAGATATCGTTTATGCTCGTAATTTTCAAACTCCTTGGTTCCCTCGCCCTGCTGATGTTCGGTATGAAATCGATGAGTGAGGCGCTCCAGAAGATGGCGGGACCGCAGTTGCGTCACGTCCTCGGAGCAATGACCACCAACCGCTTTACGGGAATGTTGACAGGTATGCTGGTGACGGCATCCGTCCAGTCTTCAACCGCTACGACGGTGATGACCGTTTCGTTCGTCAATGCGGGCTTGCTCACGCTGGCCCAGGCCATCTCGGTCATCATGGGAGCCAACATCGGTACCACGCTGACGGCGTGGATCATGTCGGCTGGTATGTCATTCGACATCACTAGTGCCGTCTATCCTGCCTTTTTCATCGGCATCATCCTGATCTATCTGAAGAGATACCGCTATATCGGTGATTTCCTCTTCGGTCTGTCGTTCCTGCTCTTGGGACTGGGAACGCTCCGAATGACGGGCACGGAGATGAATCTCGGTGAGAACCAGGCATTGCTCGACTTCTTCGCCTCGTTCGATCCCACCTCGTTCGTCACCACGCTGATCTTCCTTCTGTTGGGAGGTATTATGACCTTCTGCGTACAGTCGTCGGCAGCCGTGATGGCCATCACGATGATCCTCTGCTCCAGCGGTGCGCTGCCCATCTATCAGGGTATTGCGCTGGTGATGGGTGAGAACATCGGAACGACGGTCACCTCTAACCTCGCAGCTCTCTCAGCCAACACTCAAGCCCGTCGGGCAGCCCTCTCACACATGTTCTTCAACTTCTTCGGTGTCATTTGGATCCTGTTCGTGTTCCGTCCCTTCATCGACGCTGTCTGCGGACTCGTGGGCTATGATGTCACAATGGTCAAGGGAACGGTGGAGTCCAGCGTGTTCCTGGCCAATGCCGCCAAGCTGAGTTTCGTGCTGGCAGCCTTCCACACCTGCTTCAACGTAGCCAACACGTTCATCCTCATCTGGTTCATCCCGCAGATTGAGAAACTTGTCTGCTGGGCCATCAAACCTAAGAACGTGGACGAGGAAGACGAGTTCCGTCTGCACTTTATTACTGCCGGCTTCATGAAGACCCCAGAGCTCTCCGTGCTCGAAGCCCAGAAGGAGATCCGTTCTTTCTCAGAGCGTATGCAGCGTATGTTCGGGATGGTGCAGGATCTGCTGAACCTCTCCAGCAGTAGCTCCAACAAAAAGGACAACAAGGAAGACGAGTTCAACAAGCTCTACTCCCGCATCGAGAAGTACGAGAGCATCAGCGACAATATGGAACTGGAGATCGCCAAATACCTCGAGAACGTCAGCGATGCCCATCTCTCCGACGACACGAAGGGCAAGATCCGTGCGATGCTGCGTGAAGTGAGTGAGCTGGAGTCTATCGGCGATGCTTGCTACAACATGGCCCGCACCATCTCCCGTAAGTACAACGGCAAGCAGGATCACTTCAACGACAAACAGTACAGCCACATCCACCAGATGATGGGTCTGACAGACAACTCGCTCACGGAGATGAACAAGCTGATGGGTGGCCGTAAGGAGGGCTACGACGTGAACCGCACCTTCAACATCGAGCACGAGATCAACAACTTCCGCAACCAGTTGAAGGCGCAGAACATCACCGACATCAACAACCACGAATATACCTATGCCGTCGGCACCATCTACATGGACCTCATCAACGAATGTGAGAAACTGGGCGACTACGTGGTCAACGTCGTCGAGGCCCGCATGGGTATCAGGTAAAAAGGATCTTGAAATATCTGAGAAGGTCTCTATATTGGTCTTGGGCTGTGAGGCAGGTGTCTGTGAGGTAGCCATTGACGTGGCCCCATTCTTTGAGACCTCGATAATAGAACATCTTGAGTTCGTCTGTGATGATAAAGGGGATAATCCCGTTTGCAAGGCATTCCTTGAACATCAAGAGACGTCCGACTCTGCCATTACCGTCTTGGAAAGGGTGAATCTGCTCGAAGCGTACATGAAAGTCAAGGATGTCCTCAAATGATTTTGGACGCTTTTGACGGTATTCAGCCAGCAAAGCCTTCAACCTTTTATGCACTTCTTCCGGAGGGCAGGTATCAATGCCACCTACCTCATTGGGAAGGCGCTTGTAATCACCTACGGCAAACCAGTCTTTTCGGCTATCTGAGGTTCCTGTCTTCAAAAGCAGATGAAGATGCTTGATAAAATCTTCATTGAGTCGTTCCTCAGCGTGATCGATGATATAGTCTATGCAACGGAAATGGTTGACAGTCTCAACGATATCATCCACATTCACAGCACTATCCGTTATACCTATGGTATTCGTCTCAAAGATGTAGCGCGTCTGATCGTGTGTCAGTTTGCTACCCTCCATATGATTGGAGTTATACGTCAGATCGATTTGGGTGCGATGATAGATGCTGCCTTTCAGTTTTGATGCTTTCTGTTCTCTCAGCATTTTCAACAAAGGCATTATTTTCTCTTTGACTTTGCCTCGTTTGGGTAAAGTGGCATCAGCAGGGATGTTCCATGTTTTACCTGTCAGGAAAGCACCTTCGATCTTTCCCTGGGCACAATAGTTGCGGGTTGTGCGCTCTGAGATACCATATTTCTCTGCAAACTGAATAACTGATATATACTCCATCTTTCTGTCTATCGGCAAGTTTGGAAGCCGATTCTTGCTGCAAAGATAGTGATTTTTGCCGATATCGGCAAGTTTATTCGTGGTTTTTTTGTTGGTGATGATGTCTTGGTGTAAAGGAATTATGCCTAAATTTAACACTTCGGAATGAGGTGTTCTAGGAGAAGGGTGGGAGAGGCTGCGGACGAGAAGTAAGCAAACCAGGCGTTCCCAGTAAGGGAATATGCCGTTAGGTTATGGCGTTCTTACTGCATAGTTATGAAAAAATTGTTCCCATTAATGGGAAAAAGTGCCAGATTTAAAGGTAGAAAGTGCCGGAATTAATAGTAAAAAGTAACCAAACGAGGTTCAAAAAGTTACTTTTTATGTCGGTTTTTCGAAACTAAAAAAGAGGCGGTTTTATAAGTGTCAGAGTGTCAGTGGCTTACAAAATGGGTCATAATCCGCGTATTTGAGACCTGAGTTCGGATTGGTGGATTCCGCGCGATTCTCAGGCATCGGTTTGTAAAGTCTATTCGCTTGACTCAGATTGGCTTCTCAAGCAAAATCATGAAAATAAATACGCTTTTCCTTCGCTAAATCGAATTTTTGTTTTACCTCTGAGGCTATGCCTCGAAGGTACTCACGCTCGAAAATACAAAAAAATCACGATTTATTTTGTATTTTGCTCGCTTATTCGTACCTTTGCAGCCGATTTCAAGGGGTGCCTGCGAGTGCAGGCTGAGATGATACCCTCTAACCTGATCCGGATCATACCGGCGTAGGGATGGAATAAAGGATATGTCGATACATGTTACCCCCTTTACATTATTAATTAATTAAAGGTACAACAAAAGGTATGAAA
>JAEEGJ010016476.1_pt1 | contig 16948 bp, 14 predicted proteins | sample 8958761 | NCBI WGS metagenome assembly JAEEGJ01 (sample SAMN16246546, study PRJNA631951) | gut metagenome | biome: gut microbiome; feature: rumen; material: RS-attached | host: Bos | place: Iran: Karaj | collected 2018-10 | reverse complement strand
ATAAGAAGATGGACTTTGGATTTACTGATGACCGTATGGATGAAGTTAGAGATAAGATTGTAGAAGCCTTATCTTAATTAATAAAATTTATAATAGCTAGAACAAACACCTCTTACTATAATATGTAAGGGGTGTTTTTGTGTTACAATAGCATTTACAAGAAAAACAAACATATGAAAAATAATTTTATTACAAATAAAAACAGCATATATAGAAAAGCACTTACACTTGCTGTACCTATGATGATTCAGATGGGTATAACCAATGCAGTAGGTCTTGTTGATAACCTGATGGTAGGAAGTCTTGGAACAGAAAGTATGACCGCTGTATCTATAGTAGGTCAGCTTTGCTTTGTGTTTTCGCTTGCAATCTTCGGGGGCTTGTCAGGTCCAGGCATATATGGGGCTCAGTATTATGGTAAGGGCAATAAGGAAGGCTATCAGAATGTCTTTAGACTTAAGATTTGGATAGCATTATTTGCTGTATTAGCAGGTCTAGTAGCATTTATATTCTGGGATAAGGAACTTATTGGGCTTTATCTTCATGGTCAGGATAAGGATATTGATTCTCAGTTAACACTTAAACTGGGACTTCAGTATCTACACGTTATGCTGCTGCAGATGGTGCCATTTGCAATAACTCAGGTATATGCAGGAGGTCTTAGAGAAACTGATGAAAGCATCAAGCCTATGGTTGCTGGTATAGCATCAGTTGTTACTGATATTGTATTTAACTATCTGCTTATATTTGGTAAATTTGGCTTCCCTAGACTTGAGGTTAGAGGTGCAGCCATAGCAACAGTTCTTGCCAGAATCGTAGAGATGTCTATTGTTATTCTCTGGACACATATTGGAATCAAAAAGCATCCATTTCTTAAGGGTGTCTATAAGACAATCCTTATTAATATAAAAGAGATGAGTATAATAATTAAGAAGGGATTACCACTCTTCCTAAATGAATTTCTCTGGGCAGGTGGTATGGCTGTTATAACCCAGTGTTATTCAATTAGAGGGCTTAGTGTTGTTGCTGGTGTTAATATATCAAACGCAATCTGTAACCTTCTTAATGTAGTATTCATAGCTCTGGGAAATGCTGTTGGAATTATAACCGGTCAGTTCCTTGGCGCTGGTAAGTTTGACGAAGCAAAGAAGAATTCTATAAAACTTATGTGGTTTACTGCTGCAATTACTGCGACCCTTAGCATAGTACTTCTATGTTTCTCAGGAGTATTCCCAAAGTTCTACGATACTACGGACCAGGTAAGAACCATAGGAAGAAACTTTATTATAGTCAATGCTATATTCTTCCCACTTCAAGCTTATCTGAATGCTCTTTACTTTACACTCAGGTCAGGAGGAAAAACATTTATAACCTTCTTGTTTGACAGCGTGTATACATGGGTTGTGCCTGTTGTTGCAGCTTACTTCTTATGCAGGTTTTCTTCTTTGTCTATATTGGTAATATTTGTAATCATACAGTCCGCAGATATATTCAAACTTATGATAGGCATGTATCTAATAAAAAAAGGAACATGGGTAAATCGATTAGTATAGGAAATACAAGAATTATATGGTTTTTAAGAATGTGACTCAGGTCACATTCTTTTTTTGTTATCTGATGACTTGGCTCACTAGTATGCCATAGGAGAAATAAATATACTAGCATTAGAAAAAGAAATTATTAAATCGCTATACATGATAATTATTAGGAGGAATGTAACATGTCAGAACCAGTTGTAGTAATTGATAATCTTGTTAAAAGATATGGAGAAAAACTTGCTGTGGATCATTTATCTATAGAAGTAAGAGAAGGAGAAATCCTTGGCCTTCTTGGTCCAAACGGTTCAGGTAAGACAACAACTATTAACTGCTTACTTTCATTATTACATTATGATAAAGGGGAGATAAAGATTTTTGGAAAGAAGATGTCACCACAGGCATATGACATAAAGAAAGATATCGGTATCGTTCTTCAGAATGTAGCAGTTATCGAAACATTAACAGTATATGAAAATATTGAATTCTTCTGTGGCTTATATATAAAGGATAAGACAAAGCGTAGACAGTATGTTGAGGAAGCTATCGAGATGGTAGGACTTGGTGATTACGTAAAGTATAAACCAAAGAAGCTTTCAGGAGGTCTTCTTAGAAGACTTAACATAGCCTGTGGTATAGCTCATAAGCCAAAACTTATCTTCTTCGATGAACCAACAGTTGCAGTTGATCCACAGAGTAGAAATTCTATCTTAGACGGAATCAGAAGACTTAACCAGGAAGGTGCAACTATTATCTATACATCTCACTATATGGAAGAGGTTGAAGAACTTTGCTCGCGTATCGTTATTATAGACAGTGGTCGTAAGGTTGCTGAAGGAACAGAAGCAGAGCTTAAGGCACAGATTAAGTCTAGTGAAACAATTACAGTAGAGATGAAAGAGATTCCTGAATTTGTTATCACAGATATTAAGGATATCAACCACGTATATGAAGTTAAGAAAAGTGGTGAAAAACTTATTATCAAGTGCGATGGTGGAAGCCACAATTTAATTCACATTATGAACTATCTTACAGAGAAGAATATAGACTTTGGACGAGTTAATTCTGAACTTCCAACACTGAATGATGTATTCCTTGAGATTACAGGAAAGGAGCTGAGGGACTGATGTTCTGGCATATATTCAAATCAAAACTTAAAGAAATAAGTAGAAATAAATCTTCTATCGGTTGGAATCTTGTTTTTCCAATTATGCTTGCTACAGCATTCTATATTGGATTTGGTAATACTATTAAAGGAACAGAGAGCATCAGCACTGTATCCGTTGCTGTTGTAGAGGAGTCTGAAGGATATTTTACAGATATGCTTGAGAATATCTCGGAAGAGAAAGAGGATCTACTAAATATTACTTATGCAGAAAACTATGACCAGGCTGGGGATCTTCTTCAAAATGGAAAGGTAGATGGTATCTATATTATTAACGGAGAAGATATCAGGCTGGAGGTTACTGAAAGTGATATCCACTCTACAGTTCTTTCATCAATACTTAAGTCATATATCAACTATCGAGGAATAATTGAAGATATTATCGAAGAGGAAACACATCTTCTTATGGCTGGTGAGATAAGCAAGGAAGAGTTTGATGAAAAGATCGATAGTTTAACAGCATATTTTGAAGATGATACAGCGGTTATAGAACCATATGCATTCAAAGAGAATCCAATATCTCCTTATATGTCATATTTCTTCGCACTTGTAGCTATGGCTTGTCTCTATGGCTCATGGTTATCATCAGATATTATTAGCGGAATAGCACCTACTGGCTCAGAGCAGGGCAAACGTCTAGGTGTATCACCTGTCTCAAAGTTTACAATTATTCTTGCGTCATCCCTTGCAGGACTAATTGTTCAGGGAATATGCAACTTGCTACTGGTATTCTTCATCGAGTATGTGCTTGGATTTACATTTGGAACAAATCTCTTATATATACTTCTTGCAGTACTAGGGGCATCTCTTACAGGTATTACATCAGGAGTTCTAATAGGAGCAATCTTTGCTGGAAAAGAGTCAATAACAACAGGTGTTGCTCTTGCATATTCCATGACATGCTCATTTTTATCAGGACTTATGGTAGGCAATATGAAAGCAGTTATAGAACAGAATGCACCAATAATAAACAGAATCAATCCAGCAGCACTTCTTACGGAAGCATTATATAGTGCTGGAACATATGGAATAGGCAAGGATTATTATGTAAGCGTTCTGATTCTGTTTGTGGAATCTTTAGTATTTATGATTATTGCAGGAATACTACTTAGAAGGAGGGACTACGATTATGTTTAAAGCTTTCTTCAAAACAGTATATGAAACAAAATCTACTATCTTAATTTACTTTATGGTATTTTTACTGTTCTCAGTAATAGTAGCTAAGAATGAAGAGAAGAACCCTATTATGGGGGACTTTCAGGAGAAGTCATTCTCTATAGTAGTTATTGATAATGATCATAGTATGGCTTCAGAAAAGTTATATAATTTCCTTTCTGAAACTCAGGATATTAAAGATATTGGTATGACAGATCTTAAGAAGCTTAATGATCAGGCTAAGTTCGATATGATTGATTATGTTCTTATAATCAATGAAGGCTACGAAGAAAAGATTAAGTCAGGTAATCTAGAGGGCGCTCTTTCTTATGAGAATGGTGAGTCTATGGGAGCTGCCTATGCTTTATCTAACATATGTCAGACTTGGACTAATAACGCAGCAATATTTGTTGCAGAAGGAGATTCTATAGAAACTGCTACAGATGCCGCAACTAAGATAGCAACAGATGTTAATGCTGCTGATATAAGAATAGTAGAAAGAATAGTTAATGATACTGAGAGTGATTACTCTAATTACTTCTTTAAGATGGGTGCATATGCACTTGCCATGACTGTAACTATGTCCCTTGGAGTAACATTCGCAAGATTTAAAGAAGAGGATGTTGAACATAGAATAACCGTATCACCTTATTCTTATAGAAAAAGAAAGATAGAACTCTTCCTTGGTAGCTTAGTATTCTGCTTGATAGTAGCAGTAGCTATAGTGATTGTTGGAATCTTCATGTATGGAGCTGAGATTGGTTTCACAAAACTGGTACTGTATTTCATTAATCTATTTATAGTTAGTGTAGTATTTTTATCATTAGCTATGTTAATGGAAACATTTACCCATAATTTTAGTATAATGAATATGGTAGGTAACATGTTGATATTACCACAGTGCTTCCTTTGTGGTATGTTTATTACAAGAGATATTTTATCTCCTGCAGTTGTTAACTTTTCAAAATGCCTGCCATTCTACTGGTATGTTGATGCAGTAGACCTTGTATCAAAATATGGTTCACTAAGTGAACATTATGGTGAATTTTTCTTGTGCCTTGGTATGGAACTGATGATTGCTATGATACTTTTTGCTGCAGCACTTCTTGTATCAAGAACCAGAGAAAGGAAAGCAATCTAGAAAAGGTGCCGGTGTGTACTTAAGAATAGTAACAAGATTATTAATATATATAATTCTTTGCTTTACTTATATGACAGAGGGTGTCACTAACTTAAAGATAGTGACATCTATCTGTCTTTTTCTGATTTTTGAGTTAAGTCTGCTTGCTAAAAATCGACTTATTGGCTGGTCACTATATGGATTATCTTTCCTTGTTATCCTGGTGGGAGTTCATAAGATGCAGAGTAAGGTGCTTGTAATTATGATTATGGCACTGGCTGCATTCTTGGAATATCTAGGGATGCAGGTTATGGATAGTTTAAAAAAGCAGCACCGTCTCAGGGATGAAGCTGTAGAGATGGAGATGGCTCTTAAAGAGAAGAACAGCCAGCTTCTGATGGAGCAGGATAAGGAAATCAGCTTTGCTACAAATCAGGAAAGAACCCGAATAGCAAGAGAGATTCATGATAACGTAGGTCATATGTTATCAAGAGCTATACTCCTTCTTGGTGCTATACGTTCTGTAAATAAGGATGAGACAGTAGATAAGCAGATGGAGCTTCTTGATAATACTCTTAATACTGCTATGGATGAAATGAGAAAAAGTGTCCATGACCTTCATGATGATTCTATAAGCCTTGAAGCAAATATAAAAGAGATCACATCAAGACTTGATAAGTTTAAAGTTGAATATGAGATAGATATGAGTGATAGGGTTAATAAGGATATTAAGATATCCTTTATTGGGATTGTTAGAGAAGCGGTATCAAATATCATCAAACACTCTAACGGAGATACAGTAGATATAACTCTTCGAGAACATCCCGGTGTATATGTTCTTACAGTATATGATAATGGACACATAAGCGATGACGTAAAGAAGAAAATATATCTAGATAAAGTTTCAGGTATTGGCCTTGATAACATCCGAAGCAGAGCAGAAGCTATCGGCGGTTACGCCAGGTTCGTAACAGATAATGGATTTAAAGTTTGCGTGAATGTACCGAAGAAGTGATAGTGTCTAAGTACTTACAAGCCTTATCAAGGCTCTGGCCGGGGTATTCCTCTTTGAAATAGCCTGCGCCGGTTAAGTAATCTGATAAATATCTAACTGCAAGTTCAAATCGTATTAGAGATAATGCGGTTTGAACTTCTTTTATTGTATAAGGTTTTTTTAGAGGATTTGCCTTGTTATAAGCCTTCATAAATTCTTCTATAACAGATAGATCATCTTTTCCTGTATGGGAAATAATAGATCTAATCATATCTGCGATGTCTACAAGAGGTGACCCTGGCATAACTGTATCCATGTCGATAAAATAAGCTCCATCATCACCAAACACTACATTAGCTATTCTTGCATCTCCGTGGATCACGCTACTATCTTTCCCAAATAAATCTAAATCAAAATCCCCAGATAGTTTCTCTATTATGTCATTGCAGTCTTTAACCTTATCATCTATATCTGTTAAAGAAGCATAGGTTTTTTTATACTCGGAAAAGTACCAACCTGTATCATGGAAGTGGTCTATAGCTTTCATAAAACCAGACTTGCCACTTTCAATAATCTGACTATTAATCTCATTAAATTTATAGTGCAGCTCCCCAAGTATCTCACCATATTTCTCTGATCCACATAAATCAAGACATTCGCCGGTTTTACCTTCAATATATGGATATATTCTCCAGCATAAACTAGAACTATCCTTTTTTATACATTCAGCCATACTTTCATATTCATGGAATTCAGAAAAGGTATCCTCTTCAAAGTTCCTGGTCCACTCAAGAACTTCCTTACCTGACATAAATCTTGGCATTATCCACCTGGGAATATTGTCCAAAGCGGATAAAAGGCTATAGTTGTGTTCTATAGCCTTAATATTACCTACAAGCAAGTTCTGAATAACGAAGCTGCCTTTGTTTGTATCAATTTTCCATGTAAGGTTTATATGACCTTCTTGTAATCTACTAATCTTCATCTTTAATACACATCTTAGCTATGCTATAAACAGCTGCAAAAAGTACACCTGCTATTGGCCAGATAATACCTGCCTGCTTCCAGTTGTGAGTAGGAAGACAGATAGCAAGGAATACAGCGGTTACAACTATCCAGTAGATACCTGAGATTCTACCAAGGATAGGAGTTGTTTTCTTTCTCTTTGGCGAGTAGTCCTCTTCCTGAAGAAGCTTCTTGTAGCTTTCCATAATGATGCTACTTTTAACAAAGATATATGTTGCTATAGCAACAATTGCAAGGAGAAGTCCAACGGCGGCTGTTACTACACAGTCTTTCATCTCCATAGTACCTGTAACAACAACAGGGATAACTGCAAGGATAATAAGAATAACACCTAAGATAATGTTTCTATTATATGTTGCCTCGTAAGCATTCTTCTTTTCTTTAGCCATACCGTCAACACCATATTCAGTGTCGATTTCTTTTGTTTCAAGGAACTCATACTTTGCTACTGCGCTACTTGTTTTAATAAATAAACCTACTGCTATGGCAACAAGCACAAGGATAAATCCTACGCCGAAGGCTGAGATAAGGTTATCATTAAGATGGTACTCTTCAGAAAATCCGGCTAATACTATTAGAGGGATAGGTGAAATTACACAAAGTGCAGTAGCAAGGGCAACTAAAGGAGCATTCTTCTTTGATTTGGTTAAGAAATCTGAAGCATCCTCCATGCTTACTTTAATTACTTCTTTATTATCTGAAATAACTTCTGTTACATCGACAGCTTCTTTATCTCTAACTGCATCATCCTTTAAAAGGTAATCAGTTGTTACACCGAAGATATTTGCCATCTCTATAATACGGTTGATATCCGGAATTGACTGAGCGCCTTCCCATTTTGATATAGACTGTCTTGATACTGAAAGCTTTTCAGCAAGTTCCTCCTGACTAAGTCCAAGTCTTTTTCTTTCTTCTATAATTTTGTCTGCTAGAATCATTTTTTTACCTCCACGAAGAAAAATTGCGTATGTGATTTTGTCTTGTTCGAACAATCAAATCATATAATTATTCATGGTTGCAAACTAGAAATCGGACTTTACAATTTGTAAACTACCGGTTGCAAACCCGCTATTTTACTGCATTTTATGGCAAAATGCCTGCCTGATTACAAAAATCTAATTCACCTAACTTAAATACCAAATTGCCAGTGCTGTTCGGTCTCTAAGTTCTAACTTATCTAGTATATTTGATATATAATTCTTAACAGTACCTTCTGATAAAAATATAGTTTCAGATATTTCTTTGTTAGTATATCCCTTAGCCACTAACTGGATAAGTTCATATTCCTTATCATTAATATCTCTTTCTTTAAGGAAATTAACCTTATCTTCAGAAAGACCGATCTTACTATCATCACCAGTCTGATCCTTAGAAGAAGTCTCATTTGTAGTAACCTTACCCATAATAGTAGGAAGTTTTTCAACAACATCCCCACCAAATACTATCTGACCGCTCATTACCGACTGAAGGGACTGAGGCACTGACTTATAATCCTGTTTAAGAAGGTATCCCTTAATACCCAGTGATAGCGCCTTAACAATATATTCTTCATCAGAGAATGTTGTAAGGAACAGTATCTTAGCGTCAGGATGCTTCTTTAATATCTTGCCAGCAGCTTCAGTACCATTAAGATCTGGCATCCTAATATCCATCATAAGTATATCTGGCTTCAGCTCATCATAAAGTTTTATGGCTTCCTGGCCCCCATAGCCTTTACCTATAACTTCGAATCCTGGTTTACTCCCTACAATCATCTCAAGTGACATAACGATAAGCTCATCGTCGTCAACTATAAGAACTCGTATCTTTCTCTCTTCCATAAATATACCTTCCTATTAATGAATATCCTTAAATATTATAACATGGGCTGCCCCTGTTATCCCTCTTTACGTCTACCAAATTGATTCAAAAGAAAAAATTTATAAATACCACTTGACACATAATACTATGCGTCATATAGTATTATGTAACGAGGGGTATTATCAAGTATTAAAATAAATATTTTGCAGGAAAGGAGAGGAAAAGATGGAATCACAGTTTAGACGTGGTATTCTGGATGCCTGCGTGCTGGCGGTTCTCGAACGTGGAGAATCCTACGGCTACCAGATGGTAAAGGACATCAAAACATTTATCGACATTACAGAGTCCACCCTGTATCCAATACTTAAGAGGCTGGAAAATGCTAACATGCTTACGGTATTTACCCAAGAGCACAACGGCAGGCTTCGAAAGTATTACAAAATCACAGACGAAGGTCGCAATCATGTAACCCAGCTCTTAAATGAGTGGGAAGAGGTAGTTAAAATATATCAATATATTACAAAAGAGAGGGAAGAGAGACATGACTAAGAAGGAATATTTAGATAATCTTTTAGTTAATCTTACAGAGAATAATGTCCCAAACATCGATGCTATGGTTGAATTCTACAGCGAACTTATAGATGACCGTATCGAGGATGGTATGACAGAAGAAGAAGCCGTTGCCGCTATGGACGACGTAGACACAGTAGTTGGTGAAGCAGTAGTTGAAAAACCTATTACAACACTTGTAAAGGATAAGATTAAGAAGAACCATGACGAGGCTAAGAAAAAAGGCCACGGGGCACTTTGGACAACACTTGTTATCCTTGGTTTCCCGGTTTGGTTCCCTGTATTATTTACATTTTTCACTTTAATTTTTACGCTATTTATAGTTCTTTGGGCTGTTGTTGTTACCCTTTATGCAGTGAACTTTTCATTGGCAGTTACTTCAATAGCTGTGTTTATAGGAGGATTTGCATTCCTTTTTGGCCAGATTACCTTTACTGGAGGCCTCTGCATGTGGGCCGCAGCTCTTATAATAGGAGGCCTGTTCCTGATATTTATGACACCAATTATTGCACTGGCTAAGGGTATGGTTAAGGTGATTAAGTTTACCTTAAGGAAAATCAAGGGCATATTTGTTTAATCTGGTGCAAATGCCTGTGGATTAAGCGCATTTACACAGATTATGATCACAGAATTTTAGATTTATATTAACTAAAAAGAAAGGATATAGATATGAAAACAGCAACAAAAATAGGTCTTGGCTTAATAGGTTTGGGAGTAGCCCTGGCTGCAGTAGTATTCATAATAACAGGTGGAGATCTTAAAAAGCTTGGACTTGAGCAGTACGATTATATTGATAAAGATTATACATGTACAGGAGACATCGACACTATAGTAGTTGATGAAAATACAGGAAAGATAATTGTCCAGACAGGGGATGTAGACAAGGTTACTGTCGCATACATGGATGACAAGAACAAGGAACTTTACAATATTAAGGAAGATGGCGGAACATTTTCTATTAAGAGAAAAAAAGAGCACTTCCATTTTGGTTTCGGATTCGATTTCAATTCTCCAACTATGACTATTACAGTACCTAAGGATTTCAACGGAAGCCTTAGTCTTGAATGTACAACTGGCAAGGTATCAGCAAGTGATATGACAGTTAAAAGTATTTCAGCAGAAAGTACAACAGGTGATGTTATTCTTACTAATATCGTTTCAAAAGAAGAAGTTAATGCTGAAGCAACAACAGGAGATGTTAAGCTTATAGATGTATCTTCTGAAGATTCTATAAAGATAGAGTGTACAACAGGTGATGTAGTTATAGAGAATCTTGATGCTAAGAATGCTATCTCACTTAATACAACAACAGGTGATATAAAAGGAACCATCGTTGGTAAGATAACAGATTTTGCAATTAAGTCTGACACTACCACAGGAGATAACAATCTTCCTAATACAAGCGAAGGAGAGAAATCTCTTAAAGCTGATACAACAACAGGAGATATCAAGGTTACATTCGTAGAAGAATAGCTTGTAACATATTGATATATAAAGAAAAAGCAAGGTTAGTTCGCTGCCTTGCTTTTTCGCTATTTTTATATTTGATTATCTGTTCTCAATTCCATAAAGAAGGGCCTCAAGCTCATCATCACTTATCATAGTGATACGGCCCTCATCATACTGCTTGGTTACCCATGCGTAGATTTCCTGAACTCTAGGGTCATCCTTACCAACTTCTGGAAGACCTCTCTTCTTATTATATCTGTTAAGCCAGAAGGTAACACCAGCAGCACCGGAAGTATTAGTAACTGATACCTTAGGTGGACAGTCAAGAAGCTTCTCTGTATCAAAGATGTTGTAAATCTCCTGATTCTTCATAAGACCGTCAGCGTGTACGCCGGCTCTAGTAAGGTTGAAGTTCTCACCAACGAATGGTGTCATAGGTGGAAGGTCGTAACCTGTCTCATTCTTTATATAGTCTGCAATCTCGGTAATCTTACGTGTATTCATACCATTAAGGTTTCCCTTAAGTGAAGCATACTCGAATATCATAGCTTCTACAGGTACGTTACCAGTTCTCTCACCGATACCAAGAAGTGAACAGTTAACAGCGCTTGCACCATACATCCATGCAGTTGTTGCATTAACAACTCCCTTGTAGAAGTCATTGTGACCGTGCCACTCAAGCATCTCAGAAGGTACAGCAGAATAATGCTGGAGAGCGTAGATGATACCAGATACACTTCTTGGAAGGGCGGCACCAGGATATGGCACACCAAATCCCATAGTATCGCAGGCACGAATTTTAATTGGTACTCCAGATTCTTTTGATATACGCATAAGCTCTGAGGCAAATGGTACTACGAAGCCGTAGATATCAGCTCTTGTTATATCTTCAAAGTGGCATCTTGGGCTAAGTCCTGCTTCGATACAGTCATTAACTATACCAAGATATTTGTCCATAGCTTCTTTTCTTGTTAGTCCCATCTTGTGGAAGATGTGATAATCAGAACAGCTCATAAGGACGCCGGTTTCTTTGATACCGATAGACTTAACAAGTTCAAAGTCTTTCTTAGAAGCTCTTATCCATGTTGTTAGTTCTGGGAACTTGTAGCCAAGCTCCATACATTTTTCAAGAGCCTTTCTATCTTTTTCAGAATATACAAAGAACTCTGTCTGACGGATCATACCGTTTTCTCCCCCAAGCTCGTGAAGAAGCTTATAGATATGAACCATCTGCTCTGTTGTATAAGGAGCACGGGACTGCTGTCCATCTCTAAAGGTTGTATCTGTAATAAAGATTTCATCAGGCATATTCTGAGGAACTCTTCTATAGTTAAATGGAATCTTAGGTATCTCCTCATAAGGGAAGATATCCCTGAATAACTCAGGTTCCTTCACATCCTGAAGCTCATAATTATATGGATCCTGTTCAAGTAAGCCGGTTTTTGCACTAAGATTGATTTCTCCCATAACTACTCCTTTACTATCTATGATAATCTTTAATTTCTAAAGTATTCCAAGGCATAATATTTCATAAAATATAGCCTGCTTATGTTTCCTAATTATAAAACTATAAAATAATATGTAAAATGGATAATATCGATACTTATAATCGAGAAAAGTGATTAATACTAAATGTAGTGCGAATTAATATCAAATAAGTGTTTCAGATGGTTGTGTCTCTGTCTACTATGATATAATTAGTCCATATTGATAAAGGGTAGGGACTACTATGTTTTTAAAAGAACTTGAAAAGTACGATGACATCACTATTCAGTGTCATGACAATCCGGATGCGGATGCGCTGGCTTCCGGTTACGGACTATATTGCTACTATAAAGATAAAGGTAAGAATGTAAAATTAATATACAGTGGCAAGAATCAGATTCAAAAATCCAATCTTCTTATGATGGTTGAGAAACTTTCTATTCCTGTAGAATATATGGAACCGAAAGAAGATATGGCAGTTAAGGGCTTGCTTATTACTACAGACTGTCAGTATGGACAAGGCAATGTTACTAAGATTGATGCAGATGTAGTAGCTGTTATAGACCACCATCAGGACTGTAAACCAGATGTAAAATACAGTTATATACAGACTGATTTTGGTTCTTGCTCAACTATCGTATGGAATCTTCTTAATGAACATGGTTATGAGGTAACAGATGAAGAGCATCTTGGAACCGCTCTATACTATGGTCTTTATACTGATACCAATCAGTTCTCAGAATTATTCAATCCTGTTGATAAAGATGCTATGGATGGTATCGTTCATGATAAATCTATGATTACAGTTTTAAAAAACTGTAACCTCTCTCTTCGCGAGCTTGAGATAGCTGGTATAGCTATTCTTCGTTATACATATAATGAAGAGTTAGGATTCGGCCTGGTTCATTCTCAGCCATGCGACCCGAATATACTTGGTCTTATAAGCGACTTTCTATTGCAGGTAGACAAGATAGATACCTGTCTTGTTTATAATGAAACAACTGATGGCATCAAACTGTCAGTCAGAAGCTGCATCAGAGAGGTCAATGCCAGCGAGCTTGCGGAATTCCTATGTGAAAATATGGGATCTGGCGGTGGTCACTTTGATAAAGCAGGCGGTTTTATTAATCAGAAGAAGTTCGAAGAGTCTTATCCGGGTGTTCACACGGAAGCTTACTTTAATAACAAGATGATGGAATACTTTGAGAAGTATGAGCTTGTCTATGCTTCTAAATATGAAGCGGATATATCTACTATGAAGCTATATATGAAGAATAAGCTTCCGATAGGTGTTGTCAAGATGACAGACGTGCTTTCAGTTGGTATGCCTATTACAGTCCGTACTATGGAAGGTGATATGGACCTGATAGTTGAAGATGATCTCTACGTTATCATAGGCGTAAAGGGTGAAGTATATCCTATCAGGGAAGAGAAGCTTAACAGAACCTATAAGATGGTTGATAAACCATATGTATATAAAGAGTGTGTCATTCGTGATGTATATGTTCCTACAATCAAGAACAGAGTTACAGGAAAGAACCATCTCCTTACGGAGTATGCTAAGACTTATGTTCCTACAGGAGATACCATGATATATGCCAGACCTCTTACAAAAGGGGTGAAGGTATTCACTGCCTGGGATCAGGAAAGATATATGCTTGGTAAAGAAGGGGACTATCTGGCACTTAGAACTGATGACTACCATGATGTATACGTTGTTGAAAAAGAAGTGTTTGGTATAACATACAGCGAAGTAAAAGAATAGTTCATAAAGTGAACTAATATTATAGATGTTACATGATCAAGATGGTTCATAAGGGAACCATAATATTACATAGGACAGAGGGGAAAAGGACTATGGATAACAATTTTAATTTAAATCCTAATATGAACAACCAGCAGGGATACGGTGCGTATAATCCAGGGACACCAGTGGTTCCTCAGTATAAATTTGATGCATTTATCAGTTACAGACATACTGATTTGGATATGTTTGTAGCATCGGAGCTTCATAAATATCTTGAAACATATAAGCCACCTAAGGCGGCTCTTAAAAACTCTACCAGAGGAAGGATACAGAGAGTTTTCAGAGATCAGGAGGAACTTCCACTGGTAAGCAATCTTGAAGACCCTATTATCGAAGCTCTTAGAGAATCAGAATATCTTATAGTTATCTGTTCACCAAGAATCAAAGAATCTGCCTGGTGCAAGAAGGAGATAGAGACATTTATCCAGATGCACGGTAGGGAGAAGGTTCTTGCTGTTCTTATAGAGGGTGAACCGGAAGAGTCATTCCCGGATGAACTTGTTAAAGGGAAGAGAGATGTTACTCTTCCTACAGGACAGGTTGTTCAGGAAGATGTTATCGTTGAGCCACTTGCTGCTGACTTTAGAGCGGAAAATAAGGCAGCTGTTAAGAAGAAGATGGGACAGGAAGCTCTTAGACTTCTTGCACCTATCTACGGGGTAGACTTCGATGATCTAAGACAAAGACATAAGGAAAGAAGAACAAGAAAGATAATAGCAGCTACAACATCTGTTGCGGCAGCAGCTGTTCTTCTTGCTGTAGCAGCCATCCTGGTACTTCTTATGATTAGTGCGCAAAGAGATAAGATAAAGAAGCAGGCTGACAAGCTTATGGAGATGAATGATAAGATAACTGCTCAGGCTAATCAGCTTTCAGATAAGAATGAGATATTGGCTAAGGAACAGGCTAAAAACCTTGCAGGTGAAGCCGAAGAATTATACGACGAGAATAAACGTATTGACGCTATTATGATGGCTGTATCATCATTAACAGATTATGAAGGCGTGCAGATGCCTTATACAGCTAAGGCATACAGTGTTTTGGCTAAGACTACAAGGGTATATACAGGAATATCAGAAAGAGGTCCTATAGTTAACGTAGATATGCCGGGGCAGATTGATTATTATGATATTTCATCTGATAGCACTTACGTACTGGCAAGTGATGATTTAGGTAATATTAAAGTATGGGTAAGACCAACATATAGTGAAGTCTATTCTGTGTCAGATGCGAAACTGCCGTATTCATCATCTACCGGGGCTGGTTTTGTTAGCGATAAAGAAATAGCTTATGTCAATCAAGATGGAGATATCATAATACATAATCTTGAGAATGATACTGACGAAACATTATGCAGTGGTATGACTATTTGTAGCACTAATGGACAATATATTATTACAGAAGATTCTTCTAGTGTTTATATTTATGATTCTTCGTCAAAAAAATGCGTATGGCAGGATACATCTAATGGTTTCTCTTATTCTTATTCTTATGTTGCTATCAATAATAGTTCATATACGATTTTTGAATATGAAAATATACTGGATAATGAAGCAAAAACATATGTCGCTATAGTTGATAATAATAAGGGGGAATTGGTTGATTCTGTAGAAATTGGATATGATACGGTGGACTATGCTGCTTATAATGATGGAATAATATATTTTGGAGGGACATTTTTGGAAGGTAGTTTACTGGATTTTCACAGTTTCATAATGGCCTATGATGTAGATAACAAAACTACAAAATGGTATAAGAGCATCGATGATCAGTTGTTTACAAATTATTGTTTAACTGATAATTATCTTGCGGCTTCATCATATAATGATCTATTTAGGTTTAGCTTGGATGATGGAACTATGGTTAGTCAGGATAATCTTGGAGAATCTCTTATTTACCTAACCTCATCAGGAGATGATGTATGGGGAGTTATTTCGTCAGGAGATAAGTTCTACATGGATTATGCTACCGATACGTCTTTAGGAATGCCATATATTAAAACTTCAGAATTAAAATCTATAAAAAGCGTTGACTCAACTAACAATTATTTTATTGGAATAAATTTTTTGAATAATTCCCTAGTTGAATATGGAAGATTATTTGATGATTCATATGCTGATTATACAGGTAGCATTCCTGAAGAGGATGATGTTGCAATGTATACGGGAACTGATGCAGTTGTAAAAGCAAAAGAACTTGGAGTGGAATACTCTGGTACAGTGGAAAAACTATTGATTTATCCAGATACAAGCTATGCAGTTGTTTGCTATAAAAGCACCAAGATTTCAACATTTGACATTAATACTGGGGATAAATTAGACACTATAGAAGCATTAGGAATGTATGGATGCTATGGAAAAGATGCTGAGGGTAACCTTTATGTAAAAGATATGACGACAGTTTATGCCATAGATCCTGAAGGAATGTTACTGTTTGAGGCATCTTCTATGGTTGGGTTAACGAATGATAAAAATCAAATGATTTTTTCATATGTAGGGCTTGATGATAACAATAATAGAGTAGACAAATATTGTACAGTTCCTATATTTTCTACAGACGATTTAATTGCAAAAGGCAAGAAGATTGTTAAGAACTATAGAAAATAATGCAATGACTAATTGTTAGGGAAAAAGCATAAAATAGTAGAGGTTAACAGATAAATATGGCTATTGTAGGCAGTTTTATTGACGGAAAATATGAGATTTTAAAGCTTATTGGAAGGGGAGGTATGTCCAATGTATATGTTGCAATGGATACCAATCTTAATAAACAGTGGGCGGTTAAGGAAATAATTAGAGATAACTCGGATTCGATGAATCAGATAAAGATTAACAGTATTATT
>JAEEGJ010016474.1_pt1 | contig 16950 bp, 10 predicted proteins | sample 8958761 | NCBI WGS metagenome assembly JAEEGJ01 (sample SAMN16246546, study PRJNA631951) | gut metagenome | biome: gut microbiome; feature: rumen; material: RS-attached | host: Bos | place: Iran: Karaj | collected 2018-10 | reverse complement strand
GATGTCAGGTTTTTAGAGCTGGAAATTAATCAAAGCGGTCAGGTATTCGGAGGTGGTATCATCGGCGGCTGGACAGCGGCCGGTACTCAGACCATCGACAGTTGTGAGAATACTGGATGGGTTTATACAAAAGAATCTCAGGGCGATCTCGCAGCTGCCGACAGTGAGAATAAACCCAAGTACTGGTCCTGCTTCGGCGGTATTGCCGGAATGGGAGCCAGTAGCAGTAGCGAAGCGCTGAATGGTGGTTGGAACACGATAACCGGAAAGACCTTTACCAATTGCTCCAACTCTGGTCAAATCAAGATTTGGGCTCAGCTCCGTTGCTGTATTGGCGGCGTCGTAGCCTATACGGAAAATGATCCTGTCGGATGTGTCTGTACTGCTGCAAACATTCGTCCATATATGGCAGGTCTCGGCACAGTTAGTGGTAACTATCATCGTAATATTTGCGGTGGTGTAGTTGGTTTCTTCGATGGATCGTCTTTGACAAATCTGAAGTTCCAGGGAACTCTTAACTCCTTCTCTTCTTCTCCGTTTGCCTATTCCGGTGGCATCGTTGGCTATTTGTATACTTCGGCGGTCACACTGAACAACTGCCGGGTTGGTGGCAGTGTACGTGCCGCTGGCTCGGGCGCAGGCCGGTGCGCTGTCATGTGCCAAAACAGCTCGAACACGGTCAGCGTTACCTTCACGAACTGCAAAATCAAGAGTGGCCTTGTGTCCTATGCTTCTGGTTCGAAAGTGACAATCAAAGCCGATTCTGCCGTTACTGCTGCGGAGTGCATGGGTGGTGGCGCATCTAATTACACCATCGTAAACGATGTCCTCCCTACCGTTGCAAGTTCTATCTAATTGACTCTTTTTGCCCCAGGCGCCCTGACCGGCGCCCGGGGTGCCAAAGGGGCCTTGGCCCCGCCCGCTCTTTGACATACTGCTTACCGCAATTTGGAGATTTCGGTTTTTCTTTGCAACTTTGCGTTGGTATGAGGCTTATTAGAAGGAATATCGGCCAGATTGTCGCACTTTGTGAAAAACATAAGGTGAGGCAGCTCTTTGTTTTTGGCTCTATTCTCACTAATAAGTTCAACAAGGACAGCGATGTGGATTTTACCGTAGTCTTTGACCGGGATAATCTTCCTGTTTTAGTGTATGGAGAAAACTACTTTGACTTTAAGTTCGCTCTTGAAGAGTTGCTTAAACGTCCCGTTGATCTTGTTGAATATAATGCCGTTAAAAACCCGTATTTCAAGGAGGAATTGGACGAAACCAAACAACTGATCTATGGAAAGGCGTCTTAAGGCATACCTGTTTGATATCAATGTGGCCATTGATGAGATTTATTCCTTCTTTGAGTTGGTTCCAAAGCGATTTGACGAGTATCAGAAGAATTTGATGCTACGCAGGGCCGTTGAAAGGAATATTGGTATTATCGGAGAGGCCACCAACAAAGTTAATAAAGAATTTCCTTCCGTTACGATTTCCAATACACGAGCTATAGTTGCCACCCGTAATAGAGTGATTCACGATTACGCGGCCGTTACGGATGATGTGATTTGGGCAATTGTAATCAACGATCTTCCTAAGCTCAAAACAGAGGTTACGGATTTGTTGAATTCGGACGAAAACGCATCTTAATCAGAGGACATCTTTTGCGGTAAGCAGTACGTAAAAAGCGTGCTGCTTTTTTGTTTTGATGAATATGAAACAAAACGATATGAGAATTTTAATAAAAACCGCCCTGGTTGGCCTATCGGTGCTCGGGTTGGCGATGGGATGTGCCAAAACGGCACCGGATGTGGAAACCGGTTCCGTGGATGGGATGATCCTGAGCGCCGGCATTACCGAGCCGGAGACCAAGACTGCGCTGGGTACTCCCGAAAATGGCGCGTATCCGATTGTGTGGAAGGAAGGTGATAGAATCTCCGTGAACGGAACGTATTCGGACACAGTTCCAGCCGCAAAAGACGGAGAGGAGAACGTGGACTTTACCGTGAACGGGACCCTTACTGCACCCTACAAGGTGTTGTATCCCGGAACCACATCGGCCAACGTTATTGCCCTTCCGGATACGCAGCACTATGAGGTGAACAGTTTTGACGCAGATGCTGCCGCCTGTTATGGCAATGCCGTGAAGCGGAATAACAACATTTATTCCGTCAGCCTGACCCACTTCTGCGGCGTCATCCGTTTTGCCTTGAAGGGGAGCGCCACGATTGACCGCATCGAGTTGAACAGCCTGGGTGACGAAAAGCTCTACGGCAACTTCACCCTTGCCACAGACAGCAACGGTTTCACCGGGGCCTTCTCCGGAGGCGCCGCCGGGACGCTGACCTATGCCTGTGGCAGCGGCGTCACGCTCAACAACAACGACAAGTATTTCTTCATCTCCATTCCGGCCCAGACCTATACAGCCGGCATCGAAGCCCTGGTGTATCAGGCCGACGGCGCCTTTATGCGCCTGAAGTTCTGGGGCACGGGCTATACGCTTGCGGGCAATGCTCTGGTGGAATTCCAAAGCAAGACCTTCGCGGCCGGCCGCACGGAGAACCTGGTTGCCATCAGTGACCTCACTGCTGAGGACGGCGGCGAGCCTACGTCGGAACGTCCTGGCATCACCGTGGGCGTTTATAATATCAAGATGGCTGAAAACCGCACCGGGACAAACTCCACCTATATCAATATGGACCGCTCTGATGTCCAGGCCGGCCTGGGTTCCACCATAGTCGGTATGGGCGCCGATATCTTCGGAATCAACGAAGTCGGCGAAGACAATATGCCGGGCGAGACACACGATATCAAGGCCTGGGCCATCGCCCAAGGGCTCTCCAGCAGCGATTACACCTGGAAGATGGATTATCCCAACAAGGTGAGCAGGAGTGGTGTTGTTGGCTTTTATTCTTATTCCACCGAAATGTATTACGCCAATGTCTTCGCCTACAACAAGAACACCATCGCGGTCGAAGATGACGGATACGTATGGATTTGCAATGATGAAGATGATTACTACTCGACAAAGAGTGGTGCATATGGACACGGCCGTCATACGGCAGTCTATGCCAAGTGCCGCCACAAGGTATCAGGTTATCGTTTCTGGTTCATCGTGACCCATTTTGACACTTATTACGGTAACACTGACGGCGATAATCTTCACAATGTCAAGAGTTTCAAGGTATTCGCCAAGCATTTGAAAGAAGAAGTGGAAGACCTTCCCATCATTGCCGTGGGAGATCTGAACTTCGGCCCGAAGGAAACGGACAAGACCACCGACGTCCCCAACTATTTAGAACTCACGTCCTACTGGACCGACGTCTACGACAAGGTGAAGGCCGACGGCAATATGACCGATTACTACAAGACCTACGACGGCACGCAGTCTGGTAGCCAGCACGATTATTACTATCCCTTCATTCAGTTCACTAAGAACTGGCCTAGCAGGCGTCTGGACCACATCGTTTACAAGAACGGCGCCTCACAGGGTGTGACCCCGACCTCGTACAGGACAGTTCGTCGGACTTATGAAGCCGAGGATGAGAATACCTGGTGCCCTTCGGATCACCTTGCCGTGGTGGCGTATATGACTTTCGACTAGTGTCATTTGCCAATGACAAAACGCGCCGCGTTCATATGTTCTCTGTTCTTATATCTTGTGTGCTGCCCGTTTGCGGCGGCGCAGGGCTATGAGCGGAGCCTGAACGACGGCTGGACTTTCAGGATGGAGAACGGCGCCGCCGCCCAGGCGGTGTCGTTCCCGCATACCTGGAACGCGGAAGACGCCGTAGACGACGAACCCGGCTATTGGCGGGGCGCGGGCTGGTATGAACGGACAGTCCGGATTCACGACGACCTCTCCGGAAAGAAGGTCTTCGTGCGCTTCGAGGGGGCGAATCAAGAGGCGGACCTCTATGTGAACGGCGTTCACGCCGGCAATCACAAGGGTGGCTATACGGCCTTTGTCTTCGACGTGAGCGGCCTCGTCCACGCCGGCGACAACGCCTTCCGGATCAGGGTGGACAATTCCCACAACGACGGGATTCCGCCCATCGGGGCCGATTTCACCTTCTTCGGGGGCGTCTACCGCGATGTGTCGCTCCTCTTCGTGCCGGAGAACCATATCAGCGTGGAGCATTTCGCGAGCGACGGGGTGTATATCACCACGCCGATGGTCGCGGCCGAAAAGGCATCCGTGCAGATAGAGACGCATCTCAGCATCGGCCGTCCGGAAAAGAAACTGCTCCTGGAGCACGTCGTCCTCGACCCGGACGGGAAGCAGGTGGCCGCGGTGCGGCAGACGGTGAAGAAACCATCGGCCTTCCAAATCGTAAAGGCGGAGCTCACGGTCCCGGCCCCCAGGCTCTGGGACGTGGATTCCCCGGAGCTCTACACGGTGGTCACCCGCCTGCTGGATAAGAAGGGGACGCTGGCCGATTCCCGGAGAAACACCTTCGGCATCCGCACGTTCCGCTTCGACCCGGAAAAGGGTTTCTTCCTGAACGGGCGGCCCCTCAAGCTCATCGGCACCAACCGGCACCAGGACTTCCCCGGGAAGGGGAACGCCATCCCGGATGAGATGCACCTTCGCGACGTCCGCCTCCTCAAGGAGATGGGCGGCAACTTCCTCCGCATTTCCCATTATCCGCAGGATCCGCTGGTTTCGGCCGAATGCGACCGCCTGGGCATCCTCGCCTGTATGGAGATTCCCGTGGTGAACCGCATCGGCTTCGCGCCCGATTTTACGGACAACTGCGTGAAGATGGCCCGTGAGATGGTGCACCAGTATTTCAATCACCCGTCCATCGTGGCCTGGGCCTATATGAACGAGGTCCTGCTGGATCTGTCTCCCGTGGAAAGCGGCGAGGTGGCCAAAGAAGCGTATTACAGCCAGGTGAAGGCGTGCGCCGCTACCATCGACTCCGCCCTTCGCGAGGCCGATCCTTCCCGCCCCACGATGATTCCCTGCGACTCCGAGCGCAAGAAATACAAGGAATGCGGCATCGGGGACATCCCGGACATCCTGGCTTTCAACGTCTATTTCGGCTGGTACTACGGCCAGTTCGCCAGCCTGAGTCCCGGCCTGGACAAGCTGCACGCGACCTTCCCGGGCAAGGCGCTCTTCATTTCCGAATACGGGGCCGATGCGGACGCCCGTCTCCACAGCTTCGAGCCGGAGTGCGGCGACTATACCTGCGACTACGCCCTCCTGTTCCATAAGAACTATTTCCCGGTCCTGCAGGAGAAGGCGTATCTTGCGGGCGCTACCGTGTGGAACCTGAACGATTTCCACTCGGAGACCAGGGGCTATGCTGTTCCCCATTTCAATTGCAAGGGAATCACCCGCGCGGACAGGACGCCCAAGGACAGCTACTGGATGTATAAGGCCCTTTTGAGCAAAGCGCCCTTCCTCCGTATCGGCGGTGCGGACTGGAAAATCCGCGGCGGCCAGGAGACGGGTGGTGCCTGCGTCCAGCCCGTGGAGGTTTTCGCTACGGCCCGCAGCGTGGAACTGTCCCTGAACGGGAAGTCCCTGGGCTCCAGGGCCGTCAAGGACGGCTGCGCGCAGTTTGATGTGCCCTTCAAGGATGGCGAAAACGTCCTGGAAGCCCGCGGTTCGGACGGTGCGGCAGACCTGCTGCGCGTGGATTTCCGCCTGGTCCCGGAGGATTTGTCCAAGTTCAGAGAGATGAGCGTTCTGATGGGCACCCGCCGGTATTTCGAAGACCGCGCGGGCGGCCAGATCTGGATTCCGGAGCAGGAGTATAAGCCCGGTTCCTGGGGCTATGTGGGCGGGAAACGCTGGTTCCGGAAATCCGGCAGCCACCTCCGTCCCGCCGCCAAGGCCGATATCGTCGGCACGGAGCTGGATCCCCTTTTCCAGACGCAGCGGGACAGCCTGCAATCCTTCCGGGCCGATGTCCCGGACGGCAGCTACTACGTGTACCTGTATTTAGCGGAACTCTCGAGCGAAGAGGACGAACGCGTGTTCTCCGTGGCCATTAACGAAACCACCGTCCTGAAAGAACTCAACATGGCAGCGGAATATGGTCGCAACACGGCCGTTATAGAGCGGTTCCCGGTGGACATCGAAGGAGGGAAGGGCCTGCGTGTGGATTTCATCCCGTCCAAAGGCGCCCCCGTGCTGAACGCAATAAGGATTCTGAAAATGAAATGAAGCGCCTCCTGTCATATATAGTGCCCCTTCTTCTGACGCTGTCCTGTGCCGGCGGTATATCGGTAAAGGATTTCGGTGCCAGGGGCGACGGCGCCACGCTGGATACGGAGGCCGTTCAGGCCGCCATCGACCGCGCCGCGGAAAAGGGCGGGGGCGTTGTGAGCGTCCCTGCCGGAACCTATCTCTGCGGCTCCATCTGGCTCAGGAGCAACGTAGAGTTGCATCTGGAAGAGGGCGCCGTCATCAAAGGCAGCCCGGACATCAATGATTACTGCGGGGCCGACTGCTGCCCGCAGAATGAGGCCGAAATCGGCTTTGGCGATTACATCAGCGGCGGCCATCTCATCCTGGGCGTGGGCGTAGAGAACGTAAAGCTCAGCGGCCCCGGAAAGATTGACGGCAATTCGGATGCCTTCCTCCTGGATGAAGAAGGCCGGCGTTACGCTAAAAAATCCCTCATCCCCGCGCGTCCTGGCCAGATGGTCTGGTTCGTGGACAGCCGGAACATCGTGATGAAGGACATCGAACTGGCCGATTCCCCTTACTGGAGCTGCTTTATCCTGAACTGCAACAACGTAACCGTCGACGGCTGCTATGTCCACACCCGCAGGAAGGACTACCACACCTTCAACGGAGACGGCATCGACATCGACCGTTCCACGAACGTGAAGATCACAGGCTGCCGGGTGGATACTTCCGACGACAGCATTACCCTGAGGGCCTCGTGTGCCCGTCTGCTGGAGAACCCGCAGGACTGCGCCCGGGTGATAGTGGAGAATTGCGAGCTCTCTTCCAGCTGCAACGCCATCCGCGTGGGCGTGGGAGAAGGCCACATCCACGATGCGGTCCTGTCCAATCTCACCATTTCCGACACCAACATCGCCTTCAGCGTCGTGGGTGCCTATTCCAAGGACGAATGCGGCCCGGATATAGACAACATCCTGTTCAAGGACATCCAGGTGGAGGCCCACGAACTGCTGCGCATCCATCATATGCGCTCGGCCTCCTGCAACATCCGCGACATCACTTTTGAAAACATAAGCGGCACGGCCCCCAACCTCTGCCGGCTCTGGGCCCGGGAAGCGGCTCCGTTCGGGAATATCGTCTTCAGGAATGTGGACGTTCCGGCGGAGTTTGAACGGATCAATGCCGATGTAGTGGTGGAAGGCGGACTGCTCACGGAGAAAGTGCTTTCCCCGGAGGAGCTGGAACTCCGCCGCTCTTACATTGAAGAAGAAAAGAAACTGTTGTACTAAATGAAAAGGTGGACCGTGTGCATACTCATCCTGCTGCAGGTGCTGCTGGGCGCCTGCGGGAAGGGTGTGAATCCGTCGGGAGAAGGGGAGGGCGAAGAAGAGATTGTGACCGGCCCCGTCACGCTTACGGTAGCCACCTGCAACGTGCTCAAGCCGTCCGGCCGCTGCGACGAAATGTCGCTGGATTCCCCCTCGGCGCTCAAGGCCCTGGCGCAGTCCATCATCGGGACGGGGGCCGATATCATCGGCTTCAACGAGCTGGATGAAAACTATATCCCCGGCGGGAAGTATTCCCTGAAATCGGCCTGCTCCTCGCTGAAGGATTTCGTCTGGAGCCTCGAATGGCCGAACGACATCCACGAATATACGCCGGTCTCTTATTCCTACGCCAACGGTTTTGCCTACAACGGCGCCAAGCTGAAACTCGAGGAAAGCGGCTATGTGTGGCTGTCGAAGGAGGAAAGCGCCTGGTACGTGAAACCGGAATCGGCCTACCTGAACGCCGGAAGCCCCGAGCGCACCTGCCTCTGGGCCCGGTTTACCCACAAGGCCAGCAAGAAGGAGTTCTGGCTCTTCGTGACGCACCTTCCCACGGACTCCCAGGGCGGGTCCTACAATATGGCCGGCGTGGTGAACAGTTTCGCCGCGCACAAGGCTGGGAACGCGCCCGCCATCCTCACCGGCGATATGAACAGCGCGCTGGGCTCATCGTCCACCGTCGCCACTTACAGAAGGCTCTTCGGCTACTGGGAGGACGGCAATGTGGACGCCACCTGGGGAACCCTGAGCGGGAGCTCCTCCCGATACCACTACGCGGTGGACGTGTTCTCCGATGACCGTTCGGACAGAAGAATCGACCATATTATGACCAAGGGCTGCACGGCCACGGACTATCGCCGGATCATCGTCACCTATACCGTTGACGGCCAGGCGTGGTGCCCGTCGGACCATCTCCCCCTGGCTGCTACGATAACAATAAACTAAGATCATATGAAAAAGTACCTGTATCTGTTTTTGATTCCGCTGGCGCTCACCTTCTCCTGCAAGGAGCAGGAGCCGGAACCTCAGCCGGTGGAGGGAAAGATCACCCTCATAGATGAAAGCGCTGTGATTCTGCCCGATGAAGGGGACAGCAAACAGGTGGCTTTCTCCGCCACGCGTGAATGGATGGCTGCTTCCAGCGAAAACTGGCTCACCGTTGAGCCCGTGAGCGGCGAGGCCGGGGATGCGGTTGTGACGCTGCGCGCCGGAGCCAACGCCGATTATGACCCCCGTACCGCTACGGTAACCCTCACCTGCGACAAGGATACCAAGACCATCCAGATTACCCAGAAGCAGAAGGGAGCGCTGCTGCTTACGGAGTCTACGATTCCCGTGGGGGCGGAGGGCGGTTCCGTCGTCATTGTCGCCAAGGCCAATGCCGAAGTGGGCGCGGCCATCGATCCCTCGGCCACCAGCTGGATCAGCAATCTCACCACCAAAGGTCTCGTGGATTATTCCTTCGAGTTCTCCGTACAGGCGAACACGTCGGAAGAGCCCCGCAGCGGCGCGATTGTCTTCTCCAACTCCTACGGCAGTGAGACGGTCACCATCGAGCAGGCGGGCTTCCAGCCGGAGTACAACGTGTACGGCAGCGTCACCTGTAACGGCGCGGGCGTTCCGGACGTCCTCATCTCCGACGGCATAGAGATCGTGAAGACCAATGCCGAGGGCAACTACAAGCTCCTTTCCGGCAAGAAGTGGAAGTATGTCTTCATGATCGTCCCCAGCGGCTACGAACCCGCGGCCCTTGGCTTCCTTCCCAAGATCCACGAGCCCCTCAAGGCCGATGTGGATACAAAGGAGGAGGTGAACTTCACCCTTGAAAAGGTCCAGAACGACAACTACACTCTCCTTGTCTGCGGCGACATTCACCTTGCCCGCCGGACAAATGACCTGGCCCAGTTCGAGAAAGTGGCGGAATTCATGAAGAAGGCCATCGCGGAGGCACCGGGCAAGGTCTATGCCCTAACCCTTGGTGACATGACATGGGACATGTACTGGATTGCCAACAACTATGGTTTCGAGGATTATATCCAGACCATGAACAGCTACTTCCCGTCCACCACCTTCTTCCACACCATGGGGAACCATGACAACGAGATGGAAGTTGCCGGAGACTTTGACAAGGCCATCAAATACACGGAGAACCTTACCCCGGACTACTATTCCTTCAACCTGGGCCAGATTCACTACATCGTCCTGGACAACATGGACTTCACGGGTGTGGAAGCCGGCGAGGATAATCGCAGCAAATATGCCAAAAACTTTACGGCGGAGCAGCTGGAGTGGCTCAGGAAGGATCTTTCCTACGTGGACAAGAGCACGCCCGTCTTCGTAACGGCCCACGAGCCTCTGGCACGTCCTAAGGGCATCGAGTGGGATGAACAGCTCAATGGCAAGGATGCCGACCTTGACACCTTCATAGGAATCTTCAACGGCTACAACGTAAGGTTCCTGAGCGGTCACACACACAACCTGTTCAACAAGAACTGGAGTCCTGCTTTCGTGGAGCACAACAGCGGCGCCATCTGCGCCAGCTGGTGGTGGAGCGGCTATCATACGCCAGGCATCCACATTGCTCAGGATGGCGCCCCCGGCGGTTTTACAGTCTGGGATGTGAAGGGCACGGACTGCACGCACTATTATCAGGCAGCCCTCCAGCCCCGGGAATACCAGTTCCGCGCCTATGACATGAACAAGGTGAAAGAGGTGATTTCCGAGGACCGTTCAACGGAATCGGGCTATACGAAGTACTATAATCATATCCAGAGTTACGGCGACAATGTGATTCTGGTGAACGTGTGGGATTATGACGACGACTGGAAGGTGGAAATCTCCGAGAACGGAACGCCGCTCCAGGTGGACGAGGTGGGCGTATACGATCCGCTCCACATCGAGGCCATGACCATTCCGCGCCTGAATAAGAACGGCGGTACCACTACCTTCAGCACCGCCAAATGGCGTCACTTCTTCCAGGCCACGGCTTCGGCCGCAGATACGCCCGTAACAGTAAAGGTCACAGACCGTTATGGCAATGTCTACACGGAAGAAATGATTCGTCCCAAGGCGTTCACCGTAAGTGAATACAGGAACGAGGTTCAGTATGAAAAACCTGTTGCCGAACTGGTCAAGGCTTCATCCTCTTCCCTGGTATTCGGATGGACCTGCGGCGGAACCGCTGCAGAAGATGCCGCACTGCCCTATAAACTGGAACTCTTCAAGGACGCCGCCTGCACGGATCTGGCGCTTTCTTTCGAGGTTCCGGCCGAGAATTCCTGCTGGGGCGGGAAGGCATTGCGTTTTACCTTCGGTAGCCTGCAGCCTGCAACGACATACTGGTTCAAGGTTACCAACGCCCGCAACGTGGATGCCTCTGACCCGGTTGAAGGCACCACCGAAGCCTTCACTGTTGTGGATCCGTCCACTGTGACAAATGCCGGCGTGGGTGATGTCATCCTTGCCGAGGACTTCAGCGAGATTGGCTGGGGGGCCGATATGCTTGCCAATGCGGCCGGATTCATTCCTGCCGGCAAACCCCTGAATCTATTAAGCGGCAATTATACAGCAGACGACGGTAATTTCCAGACTTTCGACAACACGTCCGGCCGTATTTACGGCGAAACCAGAGTAGATTCCGACAAGAGGCTGTACAACTGGGGCTTCTTCGGCAACAGTTCGGTGTACTCTTATGCCGGCTATCTGCGAGTGGGCTCATCGTCCTCCGGCGCGCGCACGCACATCGTTTCTCCGGCGCTTTCCTGTATCCCTGAGGGGATGACGGCAACTGTGGATGTTACCGTAACTTCCAGCGTATACAACAGTGGCACCGATGTAGATGTCGCGGTCTTCGTCAACGACCATTCCACCCTTAATCTTGTCCTTGCTCCGGATCAGAAGGAAAGCACCAGTCCCGCTTTCTCCGGTAATGGCGGAAAATACACCGGTGCATCGCTCTCCAACGGCTATCCGCTTGAAACGGAGGTGAAGAGCTGGACCACCAAAACCATAAGGATAGAGGGCGTCAACCGCAACAGCTGCCTGCTCATCGGCTCATATCAGAACGTCGACACCAAGAACCGCTTCTTCCTGGACGATGTGAAAGTGCAGATTGTCTCTCTGGAAGAGGTGCCCGATATCCAGGCCAGTTTCTGCACGGCATCCTCTTCTTCCCTGTCCTTCACCTGGACAGAAGGAGTGTCCGCTTCCGACGATGTGAGCAAGCCATGGACTATCGCCCTGTACAAGGATGAGGCGTGTTCCCAGCTTGTTGTAAGTCACGTCATCCCTGGAGGTAACGGTTGCTGGGACGGTAAACAGCCGAAGTTCGTCTTCGGCGGACTGGAGCAGGATACAGATTACTGGTTCAAAGTAACGGACACCACCGAAGGTGCCGTCAAGACTTCCAGTGCTGTGAAAGCTCACACGCTTCCCTTCACCAGGGTAGACGCATCCACAGTAAAGAATGCCGGCGTTGGCGACATCATCCTTGGCGAAGACTTCTCCGAGATTCACTACGGCCCGGACGAGTTCGACGGCGCTGCCGGATTCATGCCCAGTCCTCACACACTGGCACCCATTACCGGTGAGGACCCGGTCGGCACATTTGAAAAGTACAGTTCTACCAGCACGCGCCTATGGGGCAACAACTTCGAGATTACCGAAGGCACACGCATGTCCCACGGCTGGGGCTTCTACGGCAACAGTGCAGTATACTCCAGAGTGGGTTATTTCCGCTGCGCAACAACTGCCAATAATGCCCGTACGCATATCGTTACGCCTAAACTTGCAGGTATTCCGGATGGTTTTACCGCGACTATTGAGGTAACTGTTACAGACCGGATGTACGAGAGCAACGGCGATGTGGGCGTATTCGTTGCCTCGAACCTGACGATGAATTCCACTACCGATAAATCAAGCGCATCCTTTGGCAAGTACACCGGAAGCGGCGCCCTTTCCAACGGCCACGCACTTGGCATCAGCACCGGAAGCTGGCAGACAAAGAGCGTAATCATTGAAGGCGTCACCAACTCCGACCAGCTTCTGATTGGCTCCCTGGAGAATGTCAATGTGAGCAGCAAGAGCAAGAACCGCCACAACTTCTCCGATATCACCGTGAAGATTGTGGAGCTGAACGATGCCAACCGCACAACCAAGGTGAGCATCATCGGCGATTCCATCTCCACTTTCAAGGGCTGGTGCGACACCACTAAGGGCGGCGCCTACTATCCCAAGAGCGACGGCGACGTGTCTTCCGTGACGGATACCTGGTGGCACAAACTCATCTATGCCAAGATGAGCACCGGCACCTTCGAGAAGAACATCTCCGCAGGCAACACCACAGTCGTCCAGAACAGCACCGGAGACTCTTCCGCATATTGGTACGGCTGGGACTTCGGAACCCGCCTTCAGCAGCTTGGCATCGGCGATCCTGACGTGGTACTCATCCACGGCGGCACCAACGACTATGGTCACACCAGCTGGTACAACACTTCCGAAGAGCTTATCGACGGCGTTGCGATGAGCAGCGCTTCCTTCCCCGAGTCCTCCAAGGCCACTCTGGACGCTCTTTTCGATGCGGCCGATGCCGCCACAACTGTAGCAGCGGCTGATGCCCTGGACGGCAGCACGTTCGCATCGGCCTATATCCGCCTTATCAGGATGGTACAGGCAAGATGCGGGGATGATGTAAAGGTCGTTTGCATAATAGGCGACTATCTCAAGGGAGGCCAGCAGGAAGCGATCAAGCTCATCGCCCAACACTTTGGAGACGATAAGGTGAGAGTTGCCGACATGCTTGGCGCGAACCTTTCCATCCCCAAATACAGCAATCCCCATCCCAATGCCGCCGGCATGGAGAATATGGCCGCTTTCATCTATCAGGAAGTTGGCGCTTGGATAGATAATCAGTAATGCGCATGAAGAAACTATCACTGCTTGCTTGCCTGCTGCTCCTTTCCGTTTGCGCCCTGTCGCAACCCAAAGTGGACTTTATGGGGCCGCTCCAGGGGCTGGAAGGAGGCCATTCCGGCTATTCCTATCAGGGGATGGACATCAGCGGCCACTACATGCTCAGCTGCCAGAACAAAGGCGTTGCAACCATATACCGCGTGCAGGGCAAAAAGTTCACTTTCGTGAGCCAGTTCCACCTTGCTTCCTACAACGATCTGAATCACGCCAATGTGGCCAGTTTCGGCACGGAAAAAGTCAACCGCAAGGATCCCCTGCCCGTAGCCTACGTGAGCCAATGTCACAAAAAGCCCATCGACGGCAGGAAAGACCTCCTGTATGTGGAACGTATTCTCCCGGATTTCAGCGGTTCCGAGCTGATTCAAACCATCTTCTACGACGATGTGAACCACGACTTCGGCTATGCTCTCCAGTGGGTGGTGGACCAGAAGAATAAAATGCTCTACGGATACGGCAACACCGTGAACAACAGCGACCCGGCAAACCGCCACCGCATCATCAAATTCCGCCTTCCGAAGCTCTCCGACGGTGCTTTCATTACGCTGAAACCGGAAGATGCCCTGGAGAACTACCTTATCGAAGATGTATCGGGTTTTAGTTTCAACCCCATCGGCCAGGGGCTTTATATCCATAAAGGAAAGCTATTTATGCCCACTGGTTTAGGCAAAGCCGACAAACCGTCCATCCTGTACATCTGGGACCTTGGCAACCGCAGCATGCAGACTCTGGATCTGCAGGAAGTTACCACAGGCGAGTTCGAAGACATCTCCCGCATCGGCCGATACTTCTATATCCAGGGCCAGGATGGCCTCTTCCGCCTGAAGATTAAGCTTTAGGATTGTTTCTTCGTGCGGGATAAATGATTATCTTTGTAGAATGAAGCATTTAGCCGCACTTGTTCTTTGCTGCCTTCTGGCCGCGCCGCTCCAGGGAAAGGAGCAGTGGCCGGACGGAAGCGCCATGGATAAATGGTTCTCCCAGAGCCCGAAACCCGTGAAAGGGAAACAGGCCCGCGTTTTTGATATCCGCAGCTACGGAGCCATCCAGGACAGTACAATTCTCCAGACCGCAGCCATCCAGAAGGCTATAGACGCTGCATCCGTAAAAGGCGGCACCGTGGTTATTCCAAGCGGAGTGTGGCTCTCCGGGGCGCTGTTTTTCAAGCCCAAAACCCACCTGTATCTGGAAGAGGGAGCGGTTTTGAAGGGCAGCACCAACACCTGGGACTTCACGGACATTCACGTTCACATAGAAGGGGTACTTCAGCCCTACGCATCGGCCCTCATCAATGCCGATGGCTGCGATGGCTTCTCCATCCGCGGCAAAGGCACCCTGGATGGCAATGGACTCCCCTACTGGGACGCATTCTGGGCCCGTCGCAAGGAGAATCCCCAGTGCACCAATCTGGAAGTGAGGCGTCCCCGCATGATTGGCATCAGCAACAGCCGGAACGTTACCATCGAGGACATCCATCTTCGCAATTCCGCTTTCTGGAACATTCATCTTTACAAATGCGCGCGTGTATACATTAAAGGTATCGATATTTACGCGCCCATTAAGCCGGTGAAAGCCCCTTCCTCCGACGGAATCGACCTTGATGCCTGCACGGATGTACACATTCTGGGCAGCAGTTTCGCCACAGGTGACGACCTCATCGCCCTTAAGGGCGGCAAAGGTCCCTGGGCCGATGAAGACCCGGACAACGGCGTGAACTCCCATATCCTGGTGGAAGACTGCACGTTCGGCCACGGCCCCGGAGTGCTGGTCCTTGGCAGCGAATGCGTGGGCGCGGAGAATGTGATCCTACGCGGCAGCAAAGTCTCAGACACAGATAGGCTCCTCTGGCTGAAAATGCGTCCGGACACTCCCCAGCGCTATTCTCACATCCTTGTGGAAGACGTTGAAGGGAAGGTGAGGAACGTCCTTTACATAAAGCCCTGGACTCAGTTCTTCGACCTTAAGGGTCGCACGGACCTTCCCGTTTCCCTGGCGGAAGACATCCGCATCCAGAAATGCACGCTCCGCTGCACCCGCAGCCGTAATATCGTTGAAGCCCCGGACCAGTACGTGATTAAAGGGCTCCGCTTCTCCGACAATAAATGGCGCTGGCGCGACAACCGCGATGAAGACAAAGTGAAGCCCTATACCCTCCCAGATCCCTTGAAATTTGCCGATGGGACCCCTGTGGAAAACACGGCCCAGTGGCCCGAAAGGCGGGAGGAGATTCTCAGGCTCTTCCAGCAAGAGATGTACGGAGTTATGCCACCTGTAAGCCCCATTTATCTTGAACTGATTGAAGAAGGCAATACCCTCTGTGGAGCAGGCACCCGCTCCCAGATGAGAATGTACTTCCGTGAAGACGGCACAGGCCCCCATATCGACTGGCTCATCATTTATCCCAATCACGTGAAGGGGCCGGTTCCGGCAATAATGCTACTCAACTACTACGGCAACCATACGGTAGTGGAGGACCCTGAAGTGATGGTTCCCACCTGCTGGCTGGAAGACAGCGAAAAGTACTGCATATCGGGGAACCGCGCTTCCGCTGAGGGCCGTGGCATCCTTGCCGGCAGAAACACAGTCACAGTGTTCCCGGTGGATGAAATCATCTCCCGCGGATACGCTTTTGTAACCGCTTGTTACGGAGATATTTCCCCTGATCCGGATGCATTCCAGAATGCCGACGAGCAGCTCTCCATAGCACGCCAGGGCGTGTACGAACTATGGGACAAAGACATCACCACCGGCACTCTCATGGCCTGGGCCTGGGGCCTTTGCCGAGGCTTGGACATGCTTGAGAAGGAAGACCAGAGGATAGATGCCTCCAAGGTTATCCTCACCGGGAGTTCCCGTCTTGGAAAAGCCGCGCTCCTTGCCAGCGCATTCGACTCCCGCTTTGCCGTAACGGTCATCAACCAGACGGGCGGCGGCGGTATTCCGCTGGCAAAGCGCAACTTCGGCGAATATGTGGGCTCGGAAGTGGACCATTTCGGCTACTGGTGGTGCCGGGAATTCGCAAAATACGCGGGCAGGGAAAAGGATCTTCCCTTCGACCAGCACATGCTGGTTTCCTGCATCGCCCCCCGTCCCCTTCTTGTGGAAGGTTTCAACAATCCCTGGTTCGACACCCACGGTGAATTCCTCTGTCTCCAGGCCGCATCCCGCGTATGGCGCTTCCTTGGCGCGGAAGGGCTTCCGGAGGTGGAATGGCCCCAGTCCTACGACACCTCCGCCATCGGCCCCACCCTCGGATATGTGAGGCGGGACGGCGGGCATGGAATAGCTCCCATCGACTGGGAGTGGACACTCAATTTCGCAGAAAATAATCTATAAATATATGAAAGTTGTACGTATTCTCCTCACAGCGCTAATTATTGGCGCATGCTGCAATAACAGCGCAATTGTGGGAACAAGGACCGATGCCCTTGAAGACTCCGCCTGGGAATGCTCGCAGTGGATTTCCGCAGCGAACGCTCCCGTCATCACCGGGAAAGTAACCTCCCATGAGGGCTCCCG
>JAEEGJ010016472.1_pt1 | contig 16951 bp, 15 predicted proteins | sample 8958761 | NCBI WGS metagenome assembly JAEEGJ01 (sample SAMN16246546, study PRJNA631951) | gut metagenome | biome: gut microbiome; feature: rumen; material: RS-attached | host: Bos | place: Iran: Karaj | collected 2018-10 | reverse complement strand
GATTCGACGACTGGTTACCAGTCCCGCTTTCACCTCATCCACCTTGGCTACACTCTTGGCGCGGATGCCGAATCGCATGGTTCCCAAACCTGGCAGCGCAACCGAGTGACCCTCAGTGGCCCAAGCCTTAATCACCTCGCCAGCAGCATCCCAGCAGGCCTGCATAATGCCTTTGCTTACTCCGCTGCGCAGGGCAGCCTCCTTAATCACCTTTTCCTGTGAGAGAGAGGTGTACAACTCCGGCATCATGATGTAGCGATAAGTGCCCTCATACTTGCCAATCTTCTGCAACTTTTCCTGTGCTTTAACTTTCAATGCCATAATTCTAGTTTAATTTTTGTGTTGTTGTAAATAAAATTTTAAATTAATAATGTTCAATTGTCAATCTTCAATGTTCAATGACTTTTCCGCTCACGTGAGGGAGATTTTCTTAGTGCACGTGGGAGAATCTTTTTCCTCGTGTGGGAGCATCATCTCCATCTTTATTTCGACAATGCAAAGGTACGAAATTTTCGTCATACTATGAAATATCAACTGTTAATGAATTGTTAAAATGGTAATACGTATTCAGTTATTCAGTATTCAGTTTTCTCATGAGCACCTAAAAATGCACGTCAAAAATTTACTCTATATATAATAATATTATATATAGAGTAATAACTATTTACATTTTTATCGCTTTTCTATACCCCTCGCCCTAAAAAACTGAATAACTGAATACTGAATACATTTCCCTTTCCAAAATTTGGTCAAATCAAGGATTTGTGCTATCTTTGCATTCACAATTACAAAAAACAAAATATGGCAAAGAAGACAACGAAAGCAGCTAAGGATGCTGAGGAGATAGGAACCAGCAAGGAGTTATACAACTTCTTGTACGAGGCCTGCAATATTCTCCGTGGCCCAGTGTCTCAGGATGCTTTTAAAGAATATATCACTCCATTGCTTTACTTCAAACGCATCAGCGATGTGTATGATGAAGAAACGAAGGCTGCATTGGAGCTCTCTGATGGCGACGAGGAGTTTGCTGCATTACCCGAACAGCACCGCTTTGTGATACCCGCAGGATGTCATTGGGACGATGTGCGCCAGCGTACTACCGATATCGGTAGCGCTATTATTGGTGCCATGCGTAAGATAGAGTTGGCAAACCCTATGACGCTTTATGGTGTGCTCAGCGTGTTCTCAACAGCAAACTGGAGTAATAAGAATGTGTTTAGCGATGAGAAACTGCGCGATCTGCTGGAGCATATGAGCAAGCGCCGTCTGGGTAATGGCGACTATGCTGCCGACCTGATGGGTGATGCTTACGAGATGCTACTGAAGAAGTTTGCTGACCTCTCGAAGGCTAAGGCGGGCGAGTTCTATACACCACGTTCGGTAGTAAAGCTCTTGGTTCGTATTCTCGATCCAAAACCAGGCGAAACTGTTTACGATCCTGCTTGCGGTTCTGGAGGTATGCTTATCGAGGCTGTCCACCACATGAAGAACGATGAACGCTGTTGCGGTGCCATCTTTGGTCAGGAAAAGAATGTCACCAATGCCGCTGTGGCTAAAATGAATCTCTTCCTGCATGGCGCTAACGACTTCAACATTATGTGTGGCGACACCTTGCGCGATCCAAAAATTCTGGCTAATGAGCATCTGGCTCGTTTCGATTGTGTGATTGCGAATCCCCCATTCTCACTCAAAAACTGGGGTGCAGAAGCCTGGAAGACAGACCGCTATGGGCGCAACCTTTGGGGCACGCCACCTGAGACTATTGGCGACTATGCATGGCTGCAGCATATGGTTAGCAGTATGCGCAGTATCAATGGTCGTATGGCTGTAGTTCTGCCGCAGGGTGTATTATTCAGAGGAAATGAAGAAGGCAGAATTCGCGAAGAATTAGTTAAGAGCGATTATGTAGAGGCTGTTATTACGCTTGGTGATAAGCTGTTTTATGGCACGGTCCTTTCTCCATGTATACTAATTTTCAGAGATCAAAAGCCACTTTTGCATCAAGGCAAGGTGCTGATGGTGGATGGTTCAAAGATTCTCACCCCTCAGCGTGCTCAGAATATTCTGAGCGATGATGATGTAGATGAGCTCTATCGCCTTTATACTGCATACGATGAAGAGGAAGATAAATCTATCGTAGTAGATATCGAGACTATCGCTGGCAAGGATTTCGACCTGTCGCCAAACAAGTATGTAAAGTATCATAAGGAGGAGGTTAAGCCCTACGCTGAGGTGCTGGCAGAGTTTAAATCCGCTTATCAGCAGATGATTGATGCCGAAAAGAAGTTCCGTGATATTTTAAATCGTGAAGCAGTATGACGCAACAGATAACATTAGACGAACTTGAACGTTACCTTTGGCAGGCAGCTGTTGACCTTCGTGGACAGATAGATGCTTCGGCCTATAAGGACTATATATTCCCGCTTGTGTTCTTCAAGCGCATCTGCGATGTTCGCGATGAGGAATACCAGAAATATGAAGAAGAAGGCGGTAAGGAGTTTGCCGATTCCATGATTCAGTATTCTCCTATTCAAATCCCTATGGAAGCCCACTGGAATGTAGTTTTCAATACTACCGAAGATATCGGCCAGGCTCTGGTTGATGCATTCCGTGCAATCGAATTGGTTAATCCTGGAAAAGATATTGATGGCAGACGAGTAGGAGGCCTCGAAGGCGTGTTTGGCGATAAGGCTATTTGGACCAATAAGAACAAGATGCCCGATAGCATTATCCGTAACCTGCTAAATAGCTTCAACAAGCTCACGCTGAGTCTTGCAGCATGCCCTGCTGATGAGATGGGTACAGGTTATGAATACCTGATTGGCCAGTTTGCAAACGATGCAGGCCATACGGCTCAGGAGTTCTACACCAATCGTACTGTAGTAGAACTGATGGCCGAAATCCTGCAACTCCAGCCTCATGAAAGTATTTATGACCCAACATGTGGTTCTGGCGGTATGCTTATCAAGAGCCTCACTTATTTGAAGGATAAAGGCGAGGAGTGGCGTGATGTGAAAGTGTTTGGACAAGAGATTAATGCCGGCACTTCTGCTATTGCTCGCATGAATTTGTACCTGCATGGTATTCATGATTTCACTATCGTAAATGATGATACGCTGCAAAGGCCAGCCTTTGTAAAAGGTGGAAGAGTTCAGCAATTTAATGTAGTCTTGGCTAATCCTCCATACAGTATAAAAGCGTGGAATCGTGAAGCGTTTGAGCACGATAAATATGGTAGAAACTTCTTGGGAACTCCACCACAAGAGTGCGCAGATTATGCTTTTATCCAGCATATCCTTGCATCCTTGGATGAAAGGAATGGTAGATGTGCCATTTTGTTGCCATTAGGTTTGCTGTCGAAAGTATCCGAATTAGAGATGAGAACTAATCTTATCAAATCTGATTTATTAGAGGCTATTATCGGATTAGGGCCAAATCTATTCTTCAATTCACCAATGGAGGCGATGATAATGGTTTGCAACAGAAACAAAACAGCAGAAATGAAGGATAAAATTCTATTCATCAATGCTGTAAATGAAGTTGTGCGCAAGAATGCTGAAAGTAGATTAGAACCACAGCATATCCAGAAAATTAGCAAAGCCTTCTTTGAAAAGAAAGATGTTGAGCATTTCTGTAAAGTGGTTGATAAACAGACAGTGCTTGATAATGGCAGCAATATGACCATCTCTCTTTATGCAATGCCTAAGATTGAAAGAGAAGAAGTTTTGGCTTTGGATGATTCGTTGTTTTTATGGAATAATCAAAGTAAAGAGATGAATCAAGTAATAACTAATCTTATAAATATGCTTTGATATGGGAGTAGTTAGATTTGATGAAATAGCAAAAGAGAGTAGAGGAACCTTTAGAGGAAGTTTAGAGGGTGTGCCTGTAGTAGGTCTTGAACATATTGAGCCTTATGATATGCTGCTAAATAAGTGGGATGTTGATGTAGAAACAACTTTTACAAAGGCTTTCCATAAAGGGGAGATTATGTTTGGTCGACGTAGAGCATATCAGCACAAAGCATGTGTAGCCACTTGTGATGGTATTTGCTCTGGTGATATAACTCTCATAGAACCTGTAGAGGGAAAAGTATACCCAGATCTGTTGCCTTTCATTGTGCAAAATGATGACTTTTTCGAACATGCTATAAAAGGCTCCAACGGTGCTTTGTCCCCAAGAGTAAAATGGGAGCATATGGCTAGTTTCGAAGTTAATCTGCCTTCTTTGGCAGAGCAAAAAGTTTTGGCAGAGAAACTTTGGGCAGCATACGAAGTGAAGCAGTCATATCTCAAAATGATTGCTGCCACAGAAGAAATGGTTAAATCGCAATTTATTGAGATGTTCGGAAAAGTTGACTCTGATCGTCTGCTGTTATCAGATATTGCAGATGTCAGTAGTGGCTTGACTAAAAATTCTCAAAGAGTATCTTTCGAGTTAAAAATGCCTTATTTGCGTGTAGCCAATGTTTTTTATAATAAATTAGAATTAGACGATATACAAGAGATTGGCGTAAGGCCTCAGGAAATAGAGAAAACAAAGTTGCAAGAAAATGACTTACTTTTTGTCGAAGGTAATGGAAGTCCTCAAGAGATAGGACGAGTTGCTATTTGGGACGGTAGCATTAATCCCATTCTCCATCAAAATCATATAATCAAGGCAAGACTGAAGATTAGTAGTTTTTCTCCGGCTTTCCTAATGTACTTCTTTATGTATGGTCAAGGAAGATCTCAAATAGTAAGAAAAGCAGCATCTTCTTCAGGATTATATACTCTGAGCCTTAATAAAATCGCATCTCTTCAGGTTCCTGCCGTAGAATTGGAGTTCCAACAGCAGTTTGTTTCGATTGCTCATCAGGCAGATAAATCCATCTCTGAATTGCGCAAATCTATTGACGCAATAGATAAAGTCATCAAGTCACTCATTAACGAAAACCTGTAAAATCATGGAACTAAAAGATATTATAGTAATTATCATAAGCGGGCTAGGTCTCATAGTGAGTGTTATAGCACTTATTAGAGATTTTTATACGCGCAAGAAAGTGCAAGAACTAACAAACTTACAAATAGAAAAGATAAATAATGAGAAAGAGAATATGATGAAAGCCAAAGTATATGGACGCATCGATGATGACTTTTTTGTTATAGAAAACTATGGTGAAGCTCCTGCTTTAAATATTAGATATGAAGGATGGGATGATTGGTGTGATAACATCTCGAAGAATATCATCCAAACCCTCCCTCCTCATCATTCTCAATCCATTCAGTTATATTTAACAATGGACTCTCCAAATTCTAAGGAATTCAAGATAACGTGGGATGATGAATTTGGAAAAGATCATGTTTGGAGCGATACCTTGGATTTGTAATAACGTAAGATATTGTAACGTGTATGAATGATAAAATGCTAAATATGTCGTTAGCTGACTTAGGTCGCATTCAGCGTAGGCTTGGCAAACTGCAATCCCAGGAAGAGGGGCATATGAGCGGTTTGGAAAGGGCTGCTGATAACTGCTGGGAGTATCCTGGAGCTGACGACAAGTATGATCAACTCTCAAACGAAATGATAGAACTGGAAAAGAAATTGGAAATTCTATCTGGAGTTAAGGAGACTATTGATAATGCAATTGCAAAATTGAGAGTTTTATTGTCGGATAAATGCTGCATTTAAAGATGACAAATTGTGTTAATATATAGTTACTCATAAACGAAAAATATAGTATTATGTAACAAAATAAGAAAGTTATGTAATAATTTGAGGAAATTTAATTATCTTTGCAAGCAAAAATGATATGATAGAATAAAATATGGATTGGAAAGAAAAAGCAATAAAAATACTAAAGGATAGCCTTTATCCAATTCCTTCAGAACTAAACGAGTTGGATTGGAAGAGTGGATTGTCAGATAAGACAGACCGTCTGGCTCAACATTTGTCTGCATTTGCCAATTTGAAAGGAGGAGGTATCCTCGTTTATGGTGTTCGTAATGATGGCACATGCTTTGATTTGACAAAAGAGGAGGTTGATAAAATAGTGCAAACTTTAGGGAATATTGCTCAAAACAATCTGGTTTATTCTATCCCTATTGAGCATTCTGTGATGGAGTTTGATGGGCATTCTTTGCTATTCGTCTATATTCCTGAGCAGAATGACAAACCTGTTCACCTACGCGGAAAGGATATCTATGCTTCATACCATCGTTCTGCAGGTCAGACGGTGAAAATGTCGAGGAATCAGGTAAAAGCATTGATAGCCACCTCTCAAGGGATTACATTTGAGCAGCAAATAGCCAAAGAGGACCAAACGAAAGAAGAGGTGTTGAATTTGTTGAATTATCAGGCTCTGTACAGAATACTTGATAAGAATGTGCCTCAATCTACAGATGCAATAATGGAACGCCTTTCCGATTACCATCTTTGCAAGCAGGTTGTAGATAGTTGGTCCATCACAAATCTGGGAGCAATCCTTTTTGCCAATGACCTGAAAGACTTTCCCAATATGGAAGGCCATGAGGTTATTGTCCGCAAGTATATTGGAACCAATAATCGTCAACAGGAGTTTGAACAGCATGGCGTTTATGGTTATGCTGTTGGATTTGAAGGGTTAATTGATTTCATTATGCGTAACACGAGCACTGAAGTAATTGATGTCAAAAGAGAATTAATCCCCACATATCCTAGAGTGGCAGTTAGAGAATTTGTTGCCAATGCATTAGTTCATCAGGACTTTGGTATAACTGGAATGCCGGTGACCATAGAAATTTTCTCTAACAGACTTTCTATAACGAACGCAGGTGCTCCACTTAATGATATTAATCGCCTGATTGATTTGCCTCCTCAATCAAGAAATGAACAACTGGCACAGATGATGTTTAATCTTGGAATCTGTGAACGTCGAGGTAGTGGTATTGACAGAGCTATTGCTGCTATAGAAGAGATGTTTCTTCCTCCTGTAAAGTTTACCAAGAGTGAGCAACATACAAGGGTTTTTATGTATCCTCAAAAAAGTTTGAAGGATATGACCAAACAAGAAAAAATCTCAGCATGTTACCAACATGCATGTTTGATGTATGAAGACGGAGAGAAAATCAACAACCAGTCTGTTAGAGATAGGTTCGAATTGTCGAAGAACGATTCTTCTGTTGCGTCTCGTATTATTGCGGATACGATGGAGGCCGGGCTAATTAAGCCGGCAGATTCAGAAACTGTATCGAAAAAGTATATGACGTACATTCCGTATTATGGATAGTTTTATTTGCAGAGTTGTTCTTGTGGTATTGTAAGTGATTGATAATCAGTATGTTTCTTTTTGCAGAGTAAATCCTAAAGCAATATGATATGGCATTTAACGAAGACAATGTGACTGAGCAGATGTGCATAGAGGTGGCCAAGGAAGTTGGCTACGAGTATTGCAGTGCAGACGAGCTGCGTGAGGCTAAAAGCGACATCATAGTAGAGCATCTGCTGCAGCAGGCGTTGATAAAGATAAATCATATCACGCTGTCGGAAGCTCAGATCGTGATTCAGAAAGTGAAGGATACTATCTACCAAGGTTTTAGTGGTGATATCATCACTGTGAACCAGAAACTTAGAGACTTGTTCTTTAAGGAGAATAGTTTCCCCTTTGGTGCTAATGGCGAGCATAAGTCGATCAGTTTCTTTGATACTAATCCCGAAACTGCTAGCAAGAATAATACCTATGTGGTAACAAACCAATGGGAGTATCCAAAGAGCTCGTATTCGGGCGGTAAACGCCTGGATATTGTGCTGCTTATAAATGGTATACCTATGGTTATAGGCGAACTTAAAACCGCTACCAAGGCTAGTGTGACATGGGCTGATGGCGCCAAGGATATACTGGATTATCAGAAGTCTATCCCTGAGATGTTTGTGCCTAATATTCTAAGCTTTGCATCTGAGGGTAAGGAACTGTATTATGGCAGCATAGGAGCTCCGCTTACAAAATGGGGCCCATGGTTTGGCGACGAAGACCGCAAACATGGCACATTGGCTGACGTACGAAGTAACCTGAAGAGCCTGATTGACCCGTTGCGCCTGCTGGATATATACAGATTCTTCTCGGTATATACCACTACAAAGGATTCTTCGAAAAAGATTAAGGTGGTATGCCGTTATCAGCAGTACTATGGAGGTATGGCTATCGTAAATCGTGTGATGGCCCGTACCAAGAATGGTATTGGACCTAAGAAGGGATTGATATGGCACTTCCAAGGTTCAGGTAAATCATGGTTGATGGTGTTTGCTGCTCAGAAACTGATGAAGATGCAGGAACTAAAAGCGCCAACAGTAGTTATCGTGGACGACCGCGTAGACTTGCGCGACCAGATAACAGGCGACTTCACACGATCTGAGATTGAGAATGTGGACTTTGCTTATACTCGCGAAGAGCTGAAGGAGTTTTTTACAAAAGATCAGCGTAAGATATTGATTACCACCATCTTCTTGTTTGGTAAGGTTCAGCAGGCACTGAACATCCGAGATAATATCGTGGTGCTGGTGGATGAGGCCCATCGTACACAGGAAAGAGACCTTGGTGAATGCATGCGACTGGCCTTGCCTAATGCATTCTTCTTTGGACTGACTGGTACGCCTATCAATAAGCGCGATAAGAACACATTTAAGTGCTTTGGTGCCGATGAGGATCATGGTGGATATATGTCGAAATATACCTTCCAGGACTCGATTGATGATGGTGCAACGCTGGAGTTGAATTTCCGTGAAGTGCCTGTAGAGCTGCATCTCGACGAAGAACGTCTGCAGGAGGCATTTGATGAGATGGCTCGAGAAAATGCGTTGACAGACGAAGAGAAAGACCAGCTTACAAAGGGTACCAAGGTGGAAGCATTCTTTACTTCGCCAAAGCGTATACATGAGGTATGCGACAATATCGTGAAGCATTATCGTCAGTACATCCGCCCTACAGGATTAAAGTGTCAGGTAGTGGTGTATAATCGCGCTTGCTGTGTGGCCTATAAGAAGGAACTTGATGCGATGCTGGCTGAAAGTGGTGACGAGACTGCCATCGTTATGCATACAGGTAATGATAAGGGCGACGAGTACAAGGAGTATAAACTTACTAACGATCAGCAGGAAAAACTGCTTGATAAATTCCGCGATCCACTGTCGCCACTGAAATTTGTGATAGTTACATCTAAACTGCTTACGGGCTTTGATGCCCCAATTCTGCAGTGTATGTATCTGGATAAACCCATGAAGGACCATACTTTGCTGCAGGCTGTTTGTCGTACAAACAGAGTATATGAGGCACAGAAGAAGTGCGGATTGATTGTTGACTATGTGGGCGTGTTTGACGATTATGCCAACTCGCTGAGATTTGATGAAGCCTCAGTAAAGACTGTCATCAAGAATATAACGCAGGTTAAGGAGATGATTCCTAAGTTTGTGATGGATTGTCTCGACTTCTTCCCTGGAGTTGACAGAACCATTGGTGGATTCCAAGGTCTACAGGAGGCTCAGGAGAAACTTAAGGACGAGAAGGTTAAGACTCAATTCGGCGCTCACTATAATCGACTGCACAAGGCTTGGGAGGTGGTTGCTCCTGATGAGGACTTGCTGCCATATAAAAACGACTATGTGTGGTTGAGTCAGGTTTACGAGAGTATTCGTCCTGTTAATAGTACAAGTAATTTGATTTGGACCATCCTTGGACCAAAGACCATCCAGTTGATACACGAGAATGTAGTTTCTATAGATATAGGTGAAAGTATCGAAGATCTTGTGGTTAGTGATACTCGCCTGCTGGAGGAGTGCATTAAGGACGAGAACAAGCGCAATCGCACGATTATCGAGATAGAGAAAATGTTACGACTGCGTTTGGGTAATCCTAAGCATGCTGGTAGCAAGGAGTTTAAAAAACTCAGTGAGAAACTGAAGGAACTGCAGGAAAAGATGCGCCAACAGCAGATAGATAGTATTCAGTTCTTGAAAGATCTACTTGCTCTTGCTAAAGAAACTCTGGAAACTGAGCAGAAGATGGAGCAGCCTGAGGACCAGCGTAAAAAGGCAAAGGATGCACTAACCGAACTCTTTGAGAGTGTTCGTACGCCAGAAACGCCAATAGTAGTAGAAAACGTGGTGAACGACATCGATCAGAATGTGGTTGATATTGTGCGTAGATTCAGTAATGCATTCAAGACTGTAACAGGTCAGAACGAGGTTCGTAAGATGCTGCGTACAATCCTTTGGTTGAAGTATAAGATTAAGGATAATGAGGTGTTTGAAAAGGCATATAAGTATGTTGAGATGTACTATACCCCTGATGTAACAGGTCCTCGTCCAGGTGCCAAAACGATTTATATAGATGCTGAAACAAACGAAACATCATCTACTATGGCAGCCGAATCGGCCAAACCATACGGAGAAGAGTGATTAGTTACATTAACCCACAAATAAAAAGCGAGGAGCGAACATCACTGTTGGCTCCTCGTGTACTTACTAATAATTATGTAAAAAATGTACTGCGCATCGCTGCGAATAGCGGGCGCCAATATACTTGGTTTGCCTGTAAAGAGGGCTTTAATCTATTAATTCTTCAATATGGTTTGATAATACGACCTCGAATAGATTCTCTCCATTGGCATAAACGTCTGGGTCGTTATCACCGAAGGCCTCTGCAATAGCAATGAAGGTGCTTGCACTAACGCCCCCCGTGAATCTAACATAGATGATGTTTCCGCCATCGTCAAATTCAATATCCTTAATTGCGGTGTCATCCAGCTCGTCTTTTTTCAAGATTTCAGTAACTATGTTACTCACAAATTTCTCTTTACCTATCTGGTAAATCTGTTCTTTAGTTGGTTTCATTTTCTTGTTTTTTAAATTATTTTTTTGAACTGCCCGCAAAAGTACAACATTTTAGAAAAATATCAGCATAATCTCAGAGAAATCTTTGGATTTTCGCTGAGTTTTTTAATTTTGCTAGCCGAAAAGAAAGATATCGAAGATAACAAAACAATTGATTATAAACAAAGTATAAGAAGATGATAGTAAAATAAAAGCGAGGAGCGAACATCACTGTTGGCTCCTCGTATTACTTAAAAATTTAAATTAATCAACCATAAATCTTTAATCATTAAAATTTTTTTCGCTGCAAATATAATACTATTTTTTGAACCATCAATAATTAATCGAAAAAAAATTTGTTAATTCTATTAAATTTGTTACCTTTGCATTCGTATTAGTAAACCTATCTTAAGTTATTTATTGAGAGTTGTTAACATGTTGAATTACTTAAAATCAGAAAGGAGGGCAAAGAGATGATGATTACATAAGATTTTCCGTTTAATATTTGGGCGGAAAGGATATTTGCATTATCTCTGAACAAAGCTCGAAGATAAGCTTCATCTCGGAAATGCAAAGAAAAACGAGTTTTCCTTTGGAATTTCACTCGATTTGCATTATCTTTGCACTCAGAAAAATCTTATTGGTTAGCAGAGCCGAAGTTTTCGTTGCACCTCAAAATAACCACAATACGCAATTCGATAACGAAGGCTACCAGCTCACACCTTCAGGGGCGTGGGCATTGGTGGTTTACAGAAATCGAAAGGGTGTGGTTATCCTGAGGTGCTTTTGTATATTATTGGTGCTCATCGCCTCTGTTTCCTTTAAGATGAAAGATGCACCGCCTGTGATTAAATTCTAACTTACAACCAATTCTATAAAAACCAAGACTGAATAAAATGAAATTCAAGGTCTTTTTCGTCAGGTATGTGCAAAGCATGCCTGATCTCTTCGGGAATGTCGTGCCCGTAGATGGTACCGATGCTCTCAAACCAGTAATTATCAACGATTTCTTGAAACGCAAGGAGCTAACTTTTATCAACCCTAGAAATGGTAAAACCTATTACAGACATTATGCCATTATGCCTCAGGGTGGAGTGGCTGTGATTGATGTGGGAGAATATGTGGATGGCAACTTTGTGTATGCTACCGTAGGCATTAATCTGAGCGGTAACCAGTACCAACCATATATAGTGATAGGATGCCACCATAAAGAGTTTAGCGATACAAACCTGATAGCCAATATGGTAACACAATCGCTTAACTGGGCGCTGGCTGGTACCAATACAACCGTAAAGCTTGAGGCCTGCCATAAGCCAATAGCCTGGGAAAAGGATATCTTGCATTCGTATATGAAGGGTATGGATAACCGAATGTTTAACCCCATGAGTGTTTTTGGATATGAGATGCTGGAAGAGCGGTTTGAAGAAATCGGTAAAAGTAAGGGACGTCCAAGAAAATCGATTAATATAGACGATTATCTGCCCAAGGCTATGCGACAGAAAATTAAAGACTGGCTACATGAGGAGACTGATCAATATCAGTATCCGATTGATATGATGAGGGCTATAAGAGTTCTGTTTGAACTAGAGATTATTAAGAGGCCTACTTACGTGGCATTTGTGAGAGCGTTTGATAAAGAACAACTGATAGCGCCATCGACCTATAATAGTTATATGAACCTGAATAATAATCCCTATGAACACGATGCTACTTACGCAAGTATGAAAGCTGATGCAAGGAGAAAGTTCTTACTTGATAGCGCTTGATAGCGTTTGATAGCATTTAATAGCATTAGATAGCGTTTAATAGCGCTTGATAGCATTATCCATTATTTCATATTTCGCTATGAAATGATGGATATTTTTTGTTTTATTTTTAGTAGGATGCTTTACTTTTGCATGCGGATTTCCAACTATAAAAATAATGTCTAACCAGAAACATGTGTGGGCCCATTCTGTTTCGCAAACGTGAAGCAAGAATGAAACAAATTGTGATAGAAATTGAGGATGAGGCTTACGAGCCTTTTATGGGAATGTTACGTATTTGTCCTGCTGCAAAGGTGGTGGGTATCAGCGATGAGGTTGATACTATTGGTATAAGGGATCGCTGCGTGGCAATGGCTATAGCGGAACTGCAAAAAAGAAATGTTATCCGTTTTGCATCAGATTATGCTTTTATCATGATGCTGATTAATCAGGGTGGAATAGATAAGAAACTATTCTATACCTCACCGCTTGATTATATTGCATATCTTCAGCATATTGGAGCGAGTTATATTCCAGGCAAATCGCGCATATATCTGATGTTAGGGCTTACTAGTGGGAAGTACCCCGAATGGACGTTTGTAGATAATCCTGGATCAGGCGAAACTATTCGACGGAACAACGTTGCTCGGCAGTTTTTGAGTGCATATATAAGAGCCAAAAGAGTATTAGCGGAAGGATTTACGGAAAAGTAATAAGGGGTGCGGAAGGATATGCGGAAAGCATGTTTTTATGCCATTGTGGGTTCAAAAACTTGCTATAACTTTGCCGTCGGAAATCAGATGATAGTCGTCTGATAAAGATAAATAAATTAAAGTAAAATGTATTATTCACGGAAAATTTGTGAGAAACTGGCCGAAGAGCTGGTAAGTGTAGAATCAGAGATTGCCAAGCAATCAATTCTACTAGAGGGCGTTAAGAAGGTGATAGCCGAAAGAAAGACGGACATCATTAGGGATTTGATTTGGGGAGAAAAATTGCATTTCCCAAGTAAGACTTACTTAGTGGCCGATGTGGTGTTAGATGAACAAGGTGTGGATGAGATTGGTTTCGTTGTAAATGGAACCATTGCTATTGATCCTGAGAGTGTGGAGAATTCCGACATGAAATTATCTACGGCTGAAACTAAACTGTTTGCTGAGTATAAGGAGGCTTATGAAAAATATTACGATATGCTGGATATGGAAGAACTCGCAATCATGAAAGAAGTTGCCGAAAAAATGCGTGGTCTGAAAAATAAGCTGGATCTTATCTTACGTAAAAGTTGGGCGTTCAGATTTGCCGACGCGTCAAATGCAAGTTTCTTTGAAAGAACTGGCGTAAGAGTGTATCTTCGTGATGGATACAATCCTATGTTAGATGATCTGATAAGAACACGATAAGGATGATAATATGATGGAAAAAAAGGTTAGAATAGAAGGTCGGGTGAAACGGATAGAGTATCTGAGATACCTGGCTGATGTGAGAGCCGAGGAGCAGCAAGCGGTGGATATGGGATACCGTATTACTCGTAAAAGTATCGAAGAAATAAGAGCTGAATTCGTAAGAGTTTCAAATTTTGATTCAATTTATATTAATATTTAATTTAACAAAAGTAATTATGAACACAATGATTTTAAGAGTGAAAAAGTGCGGGGTAATGACTACCGTACAGTGTGAAAGGCAACGGGTAGGCGGCGGTACGCCGGGAATGAAAAGTGAGAATGGCGTACTTGACAAGCGTACACTGGTACTGCAGATGTTGGGTGGCAAGTATGAGGACAGCTTTGTGGTAACAGCCCTGGGCAGTTTGGCCACCATCGAGTGGACCGAGGGAGAACTGGTTGCCTGTAGCATGAGCTTCAGAACCCGAGAACACAACGGACAGGTGTACATGGACGTTATTGCGAACGAAATCCAAAAGATTAAACATTCTTGAACAAGTCAAGCGAACAAGTTCGAGCGAAAGATTAAAACATTCTTTTTTTCATATTTTACTAGTTATTTGAGTTGAGGTGAGGAGGATATTCTCGAGTAAATGGCCAAGGAATCCGAAACTTCTTCTCGCTTTAAAACTCAAAAACAAAATGAAAACAAATAACAAATTAAACAAGACCGTAACTGTTAACGGCATGATGGCCGTTACAAAGAGTGATTTGGAAATGGATTATGTGCAGTTTTTGCCTGATAATCCGAGTGTAGGACAAACAGACGCATTTTGCGGGCGAGGCTTAGGCCGGTTGCTTAGCAATGGATCGTTTGAGTTTACTCGTACCAAGCGATTGCGCCATAAGCCTGAATTTAAAGGGGATTACGCTAGTTTGTCGTTTGGCGCAGATGGCAATGATCGCGTAACATTTGTGGTTCCTAACGAACTGCGCGCCCAGTTGCCAACCATATTGCGAAAGGGTATTTGCCCAATCATTAAACACCTGCAAAAGAAAGGATTTAGTAAATGATTTACCGCATAGTAAATAAGGGTAAGAAGTTTGCTTATCTGGTAAAGAATCGTGAAGATTTCTTGGCACTCAGAAACACCAAGGAAAATCTGGAGAACTTAGCCAAAGCGCGCAAAGGCGATGAGAAAGCTAAGGCCCAGTTGGTGCAGTTTGCCTACAATATCGGTGTGCTGAAAAGTTCGGCTTTGGCTGGTTGCAAGAGTATTGGTAGCTACTTTTTTCACGATGTGGATTGCTACGATGCCGAACAGAGCGCAGCAATGGCGCAGCAGATACTGGCCAAGAAAGATGAGATAGGCCTGATGATGCTGGAGAAGAGCGCGAGTGGGGGATACCATCTGGTTTGTAAGCGCCAGCCTGGCTATACTATTCTTGAGAATCAGGTGCGCATAGCTACCATCCTTCAGATTGAGATGGATACTAATGTGCATGATTTGCAAAGGGTGGTTTTCTCAACAAGTGGTAATGAAAAAGATTTACTTTATCTTGATGATGAGTTGTTTAATGAACCGATGACGGCTGAGGAGTGCGAGGCGGAATATGCACGTTTGAAAGAGCGCGAGCGTAAAGGTGAAGAGGAGGTGCCAGCTGGGGCTAAAAAGGCGAGGAAGCACTATAAGCCTTGGACTGAAATTTTAGCAACTTCTGCTGACGATTTGCCTCGCGAGGGCCGTGACGAGGGACAGGGCCCAGTCACATCCTGCGACAGGGACCAGTCCCTGGTCACAGCAACTACTGAAGAAAAAATCCTAAAGTCCTGTAGTCCGTTGCAAAATAAACCCATTGATGAGCGGGTGAGGTTTGTGATGGAGGCGGTTTTGAAGGCTAAGGGGCTGGAGAAGTCGGACTTTACAGATATTGGTGGTAGGCACAATGCGGTGAAGATATTCCTGAGTGGCTGTAACCAGTTATTAAGTAAGGAGGAGGCAAACGGGGCATTGGCTGAACTGATGCCCGAACATTGGGCCGATGCGAATGTACAGAAATGCCTGAGTGATTTTTATGCCAAGTATTACAATCCTGAACGAAAACTGAATAAGGACGAGGAGGCGATATTTACCAAAAGTAGGAGAATCGGCAATGAAAAAGAAGCAGAAGTGAGTGATCACTCAACTCTTATACCACCAGAGATGCCAACGAAGTTGCCGAAACTGATTAAACTGCTTACCAAGAATACCCCCAACCAATACAAAGCTGCGGTGGCCCATGCGGTGTTCCCATCGCTTGGAACACACTTGAAAGAAGTAGAGTTTGAGTACACCGATTACGTGAAGCATGAGGCTACACTGATGAACTGTTTGATGGCGCATACGGGCGCAGGAAAAGGCTGTATAGATGAGCCCATCCGCCACATTATGGCCGATATTAAAGCACGCGATGCCGAGAACACCCGCCGTGAGGCTGAGTGGAAAAAGGATTGCCAAAAGAAGGGCGCCAATAAGGATAAGCAGGTACGACCCGAAGGACTGGTGATACAAGAGATTGATCCTGATATGACCAAGCCTGCATTGGTTACCCGTATGGACGAAGCTGAAGGCCACTTTGTGTATGTAAAGCTGAACGAGATTGACTTGTTTGAGCAGCTGAAAGGTCAGACTGGCAAGCAGCATTTCCAGCTGATGTGCTTAGCTTTCGACCCAGGTGCCGAGTTCGGACAAACACGTATCGGTACACAGAGTGTAACAGCCAGGCCTAAGTGTAGGTTCAACTGGAACGCCTGTACTACCATCCAAAAAGGTCGCCGCTTTTTCAGTCGTGTTCTCACCGATGGTCCTATCAGCCGAATCAATTTCTGTACCATCCCAGAGATGGAGATTGGAGCAGAGCAGCCCATCTACGGCAAGTACGACGAGGCGTTTGATGCTGAGCTGAAAACGTATATCGACAACCTTGTGTCGGCTCATGGTGTGGTGGATTGTCCGCAGGCAT
>JAEEGJ010016470.1_pt1 | contig 16953 bp, 13 predicted proteins | sample 8958761 | NCBI WGS metagenome assembly JAEEGJ01 (sample SAMN16246546, study PRJNA631951) | gut metagenome | biome: gut microbiome; feature: rumen; material: RS-attached | host: Bos | place: Iran: Karaj | collected 2018-10 | reverse complement strand
TGAAAACTTGAAAAAACGCCTCATTCGTGCTAACATAAACGCAATTAAAGGCAACGCTTACAGCAGCACTAAAACATAAAGCTTTAGGAGGAGACATGAAACTGAGATCATTCTGCTTCGCCCTGGCCGCAATAATGATATTGTCGCTTGCCGGGTGCGCGGCTCCTACCAGGTCCTCTGAACATCTGGAAGACTACGTCTTCACCGTTCAGTACCACGACAATTTCAACATTCTTCAGCTCACCGACATCCACTGGAATGCCAACACTTCCACAATGGCGTCTATGAACTACCTGGACAAACTGCTGAAAGAAGCCTACGACCATATTGTCGCCACGCAGGGCGCGGGCGCCAAGATCGATCTGGTGGAATTGACCGGCGATATGTTCATGCTGGCCAACAGCTACCACCTCAGCACGTTCATTGACTATTTCGAGCAGAAAGCGGAAGAATACGGGTTCGTTTACGCGCCGATCTGGGGCAACCACGACCGGCATTGCCTGTACAATCCCAACGAACTGGCCGAGCGGTTCAGGAACGCAAAACATTGCCTGTATTACGAGCCCAAAGACGATCTGTACGGCAGGAGCAACTACCTGATCAACCTGACGGAAGACGGCACTAAGAATACCGGCGTGGTGTGGATGATCGCGAACCTGGATTCCGGCGCCAGCTTCTCCGAGACCGAGCTTTCCGTGTTCAGGGATTACGACTACATCCGTCCGGAGCAGACCGAATGGTTCCTGCAAGAACACGCGCTGGCAGGGGAAAACGTTCCGGTGATCGCGTATTACCACATTCCGCAGGATGAAAACGAGACCGCGTGGAAAGCCGTATCCGAAAACGGCGCGGACATCAGGAACAAATTCTTCAAGCTCGAAGGATTCGCCGACAACGGCAATGAAAAATACGCCAGCGATTTCATCGACAAGGCCAAGGACCACAACCTGAAGGCCGCTTTTATGGGACACGCGCATAACGTAGACTGGACATTCGAGTATGAGGGCGTTGTGATCGGCCTGGGCGTCAAGACAGGCAGCGAACTGTACTTCGCTCATATTGACGTGGAATCTGAGGACGAGGCAATGCAGGCGGGTCTGAAATCCACCGGCATCACCGAGAATTTTGACCTCATCGGAGCTTCACTGGTGACGCTGACCGGCCGCGACGGATCTTTCGATCTGGAGCACCTGTATTTCAACGAAAGGGAGAACGGTGACTTCGCCGTCTGGGTGAAATGGTGATGAAAAAGATGATCGAAAAAAATGACTATTTATGCTGCGGACTGAACGGATCGCAGAAGAAACAGACAGTTATAGTCACGTTGGCAGTGATGGTGCTCTTCATCATTACGGCGTTCACTTTTATGAATTTCCTGTACTGCCTGTCCGACTGTATCGGCTCGATAGTATGCGGATCCGTTGACGTGGCGCTCCGGGACGCCTTAAGATCAGTGCCCGTATTCCTTACGTTCTTCGTGACGTTGAGCGGCCTGATGGTGGCGCACACTTTCTATCGCAACGAAAACAGCGGAATACTTGCCAGGAAAGCAAAAAAACACGCATTCCTCGGTATCGTTTTCGGCGCCGTCATAATCGTATACGTGATCGTGATGCTGATAATGGGCAGGTACCTTTCTATCGTGGAAGGGGCTCCGTCTCCTCTCTATCCTCTTGACGCCGTGCTGTACGCGGCACTGTTTATAGTGCTTGAAGTTCTGGTGCTGGTGCGGTTTGCCAAAAAGAAGGACGTTTACACCGGGCCTTCCAGGGCGCCGATCCAGAAAGGAGGCAGGGGCTTCAGAAGCTGTTTCAGGACTATTTGGCTGCTGGTGGCGCTGTACGGGTTCTGCGGCTTCTTCTACAGCTTCTTCATCGTCGACTTTTCCGACGGGTACGTGCCTTACAGCATCGCGATGATGACCGTGTCGCTGCTGGCGTTCCTGACGCTGGCTGTGTGGGAGCTTTTCTACAACAACCTGACCGCCGAGAAGCGCAAGAAAGTGACGCTTCCTCTGGCGCTGGTCTCCCTGGCGGTCTCCGTGGCTGCGGCGATCTTCTACTTCATCGCCCTTAAGAACAATCTTGACGGACCGGCCAACGTAGGTTTCGGCCTCCTTCCCATCGCTTTCTCCGCCAGCGTCAATTTCGCTACTCTGCTGGTGGTGGCAACGCCGCTGATCGTTTCTCTGACCGCGCTGGTCAAGGGCCTCGTGAGAAGGATCAAGAAGTGAGAAAGAGATAATAAAGGCTGAAAGCTGCGCGCTTTTTGGATGCGTGGCAGATGAGGCGTGACGAGCCGCGGCTCCCTGAAAAATCGGGGGGCTGCGGTTCTTTTTTGCGACAAAACTGTAGACAGAGGACAAATACGGCAGGTATAATCATATTGACGACAACAGCAACAATTGCGCCTCAGTTGTTGACTTTTTTTTGATTGCTGAAATTCCGCGGTCAGACATGATTTTATAACGAAAATGAAACGCATTATTACTTCACTAAAAAACATAAATCACAAACTGTTCCTGGCGCTGCTTGTCCTGGGACTGTGTCCGACTATCTACACCACGGTAAGAGTGTTCTTCCTTGGGCAATTGCCGGGGGATTGGTCTTTTTCCATCGCCGGGCAGCTTTCCTGGGTGAATCTGCTGTACGAGGTGATCAGCGAAGCGATCATATTGCCTCTGTTCTTCTTCATCGGGAAGATCAAGGAGGACAAGCAAGAGTTCTCCAACCGGGTCCGCACCGGGATGCTGATCTCCCTGGGCGTGTATGCCGTATTGTCCGCGATAGTTTTTATATTCGCAGAGCAGCTGCTGGGGCTTATGGCCGCAGATGAAAGTATAATTGCCGCCTCCGCAACGTACATACGGATCGAGAGCATTGCCAACGTTTTCTCGATACTTGCCCAGTTCGCGCTGGTGGCGCTGGTATCACTTAACAGGAGCCGTTACATATATGTACTCACCGGGGCGCGTCTCGTGCTGTCGGTAGTGCTGGATACTTTTTTGGTATCCGGCCTTCCGGTCTCGGCGAAGCTGGGCGTCAACGGCATCGGGTACTCCAACATAATAGTAAATCTGCTGCTCCTGGCCGTTTCGCTGGTACTTCTAAACCTGGAAGGAATTAAAATGTTCAGCAGAGAAAAACTCGACTTCGGGTGGATGAAAGATTTCCTGAAGATCGGGGGAATATCCGGGCTGGAATCTCTTGTCCGCAACGCGGCATATATGCTGATGGTTGCCCGTATGGTCAACGTAGTGGGGGAGCAGGGCACGTACTGGGTCGCCAACAATTTCATATGGGGCTGGCTGCTTCTGCCGATACTTCAGCTCGGCGAACTGATCAAAGAGGAAACGGCAGAGGACGAGGACAACGTGCGCAAAAACACTCTCGGCTATTTTGCGATCACTTTTATCGTGTCGGTCCTGTGGTGCGCAAGCATTCCTGTGTGGAAGCCTTTTATGACTCACGTGCTGCAATTTTCGGACGTCGACAAACTCTTCGAACTCGTACTGGTACTTCTCGGATTCTACGTGCTCTATGCGTTTCAGAACGTGTTCGACGCCACGTTCTACGGTCTGGGCAAAACGAATTATATGCTGTTCGAGTCGGTGGTCACGAATGTGGTCTATTACGGAACAGCTTTTGTATTGTACGTCACCGGAGCCTGGACGCCCACGCTGTTAGGGATAGCGCTGCTGTTCGGCATAGGCAACGCCTTCGACACCGTCGTTTCGCTGGGAGCGTATATTTATATGCTTAAAAAGAAAAAGATCGATCTGCTGAATGTGGAATGAATGACAGCGTTCAGATGATGTCCCGGGAAAAATCGTCATGACTCGTCAAGGGTTGTCACGGCGAAAATAAGTTGTCACGGCGTAAATAATATGTTAAAATTTGACCGCAGGTCCGAAAAACGCGATCGTCCGGCAAGCGGAACGAATTTCGGCGCGGACTGAGCCCAAACTGATTTATAACCGAACGGAGAGTGCGCTATGGAAGAACAAATCATCACCATCACAGTAAAGACTAAAGGCGAAAAGTGCGAGATGAGCGACGCCGAGATCAAAAAATGGTACGAGACTAATATCGCTAAACTGTTCAATCCGGAATACGGCACGCCCGAGATCGACGTAAAAGTCGAGCGGAAAGATAAGTGACGTGACCGTCCTCTGAACCGGAGGATCTCTTTATCGGCCGTTCATTTCCGACAACGGAATAGCGGCAGCCGCGCCGGCAGAAATACGTTTCGCCTGTGCGGCTTTTCTGGTTTTTAAGCAAGGAGAAGCACAATGGTTTCATTTGAGAGCGATTATATTTGCGGGGCACATCCGGCGGTGTTGAAGCGCCTGGCGGAGACGAATTACGACAATCAGCACGGATACGGTACGGACGTTTATTGCGAGCGCGCGAAAGAGAAGATACGCAAAGCGATACGCGAAAGCGGCGGAGACGGTATCGACCCTGAAAAACTGCAGGTGGAATTCCTGGTGGGAGGCACCCAGACAAACGCCACGGTGATCTCGTCGATGTTGACGGATTACGAGGGCGTGGTAGCGGCGGACACGGGCCACATCAACAGCCACGAATCGGGCGCGGTGGAATTCACCGGGCACAAGATACTGGCGTTGCCGGGTGAGAACGGCAAGCTCCGTGGAGATGATCTTGAAGCGCTGATGGAGGAGTTCTACGGCGACGAGAACCGGGAGCATATGGTCTTCCCGGGAATGGTTTATATCTCTCATCCTACTGAGTACGGAACGCTGTACACGCTGGATGAACTCACTCAGATAAGCGGGATCTGCAGGCGGTACGGGATGCGGCTGTTCGTTGACGGAGCGCGGCTGGGATACGGGCTGATGAGTTACAACACCGACGTGACGCTGGAGGATATTGCCCGGCTGGCGGACGTGTTCTATATAGGCGGCACGAAAGTCGGGGCAATGTTCGGCGAGGCCGTGGTGTTTACGAAGGGCAACAGACCTGCGCATTTTATGACTTCCGTGAAAAAACGCGGGGCGCTGCTGGCGAAAGGCTGGCTGCTGGGCGTTCAGTTCGACGCGCTGTTCACCGACGGGCTCTATTTCAAGCTCGGAAGGCACGCCATCGACATGGCGGAAAGGCTTAAGAAGATTTTTGCGCAGCGGGGCTTCAGGTTCTGGATCGATTCGGACACGAACCAGCAGTTCGTGATACTTGAGAACGGGTTTATGAAGAAGCTGGGCGAGAAGATCGTTTCCGGGTTCTGGTCGAAATACGACGAGGACTACACGGTGGTGCGGTTCGTGACCGGCTGGTCGACCACGGAGGCGGATCTGGACGCGCTGGAGGCGGCGCTGGACGATTGCCTTGGATGAGCACAGACTTGTGGGGTCTGACAGCGTGGCCTGACCGGAGAGCGCCCGGGCTCGGCAGACGCATTAATGGAGAGGACGCGGAGAGATGACGGTAGAGGAGAGAATATTCGGCCGCAAACGGTTCTTGACCGACGCGCTGGAAAAGAGCGGATTCGTGTTGACCGACGGGAGCTACCGCCGGGAAAACGACTTCCTTGACGGCGAATTCCGCGCTTCGCTCAGCGTTGACCGGGAAGGACGCCTCACCGGCGTGGTCACGGACAATATGACGGGAGAGGAATATTTTCAGCTTCGCGTCGAAGGCCTGGATGGCTCCTACGTCAATTCCGTGCGCGCTGCCTACGAGGAACTGCTTCAGTCCGTGGCAAACGATTGCTGCCGCGATGTGCTGTTCTGCTCGGATCAGGCCAACCGGATCTCCGATGCCATTTTCGCCAGGTACGGCGTGGAGCCGGATTACCCCTGGGAAGACGAGGGCGCGTACCACACTTACGGCGTTTTCCGGCATAAGGACAATTCCAGGTGGTTCGGGCTGATCATGAACGTGAAGCTGGGCACCGTGATGAGGAAGGCGGGAGGCGCGGCTGCCGGGCAGAAAGGCGAGAATGCGGGAGAGAGAGGCGAGAATACCGGGCAGAAAGGCGAGGCTTCGGAGACGAAAGGGGAGACTGCCAGATGGCTGATGGCAAAGGCAAACGTTTCGGACCCCGGGGCGCTCGTGGACGTCATGAATCTTAAGACTCGGCCTGAAGCAGCGGAGGAACTGACGCTGCGGCCCGGGATAGTTCCGGCGTACCATATGAATCACCGGCACTGGATATCCGTGCTGTTGACCGACATCCTCAGCGACGGTGAAGTGATGGACCTGGTGGCGGCGAGTTTCGACCTGACGGCGGGCAAGACGCGGAAGGGGAAAAGGGAAGAGAAGGGAGGCTGAGCGCCTCTTTTTTTTCGCAAGCTAACGGGCGCGACGTAGCATGGAAGGTGAGGTTTGCGATTTTTGACCTTTTGGTGCCTTCTAATTTCGTGATCTGAGATAAAAGTCGAGGCATTTACCGCTTTTGATCTGTTTCCCTCGAATAAGTGCTAGGGTTGCGCCGTCTAAAAACGGCTCGCTTACCAAAAGTCGAGAATTTACACGGCATTGATTGTTTTCCCTCGAGAACGTCAGCAACATACGCTGCCTCCAGAACGCCAGGGCCTTGTTTATGCGACGAACGTCGCTAAAAATGAACATGAACGTCAGAGATTTTGGCGAATTCCTTTCTTTCCCTCGAAAAGAGCAAAGGCTCCGGAGACTTATGCCAATTAAATGAACATAAACGTCAGGGATTTTGAAACTTTTATTGTTTTCCCTCGAATTCTCAAGGCATTCGTCTCTCTGTATTTGAAGAAATGAGCGTAAGCCCCTGTGATAGAGGCAGTTTTTCTGTTCCTCGGATTTGGATGACGTGCTTAAGCTCTCTTTCCTGTAACAAAACAATCTCCTCATCCTCTGAAACAGCGACGTTTTAAATTTCGCCTTCAATTCTGGAGTGGTAGCTATTTGTACCTTTTTTTTCTTTTCCGTAACAAAGGCGACTTTGAACTTTTTCACACGTGTGTTTTACGAGAAAGAGCTTTTTACGCTGTCTTGCCCCGGGCTTTAATTCTATAGAAATCCACATTATTAACCACTACAGCGCCACACTCTTTCAAACCAAGACCACGCTCTTTCACTACAGAGCCGCGCTGTTTTATACCAACACTACACTCTGTCCTACCAAGACCACGCTCTCTATCATACCAGCGCCACGCTCTTTCACTACAGCGCCACGCTCTTTCGCTGCAACATCACTACTCTCTTTTATACCAACTCAACTTTCCTCCATATGCAACCTTATCTCACAAAATATTGTCCTTTCGAAAGAGGAAAAAAACAGGAGTTCGACATGGCGATGACGAGTACTTCGCGGACACTTAAAATGATATACAAGCCAACGCGCATCGTCATGATATCGTCATGATCATATACATTTTAACGAACGCGAAGCGGCGGCTTTTTGGACGCACAAAAATGTGTCAATAATATGTCGAATTCATAAAAAAAGGAGTTGACATCTTTCCGAGCGATGTAGTAGAATGATACAGCCATATAAGGGGGGTTTATGCCTGCCCGGAGTTGACGCGCTTTTACGAAAGAAAAAAAGAAGCAGAAAAAGCGCCTAAAAAACAGAAGAACCACCCGGAATTAAAGCCAGGTTTACGGGGTCGTCAGGCCGGGAGCGGAGCAGACTGAGCGTACTATTATGACGTCTGTGTGCGCTATCGACAGGCAGAGTAGCCGGAACCGGGTCGCCGTGAGTACCGCAAAGACCAAAGACAGGCCGAAAGCCTGTTGCAGGCCGGCACAGGATAAGCGGCGCGAGGGAAGGGTGGAAAAGCAAGAGGAAACAGCATGTCAGACGCAAAGGTTAAGAAAAAAGAAAAGCAAACCGAAAAACAATCAGGCGGCCATAAGGCTTTGACGATCGTTGGCATAGTCCTTTGCGTCATCTTAGTACCCATACTCATAGTCAACCTGACTATGATCGTCAAAGGTCTGGTCAACAAGGAAAAAGTGCCTACTTTCGGCGGATACGCCCCGCTGATCGTACTCACGGACTCAATGTCACCCACCATAAAAGCAGGCGACCTCATCGTGGTAAAGAGCGTCGACGCTTCGAAGGTGAAAGAAGGCGACGTGATCTCGTTCTTCGATCCCGCGTCCAGCGGCACAGCGGTCGTAACGCACCGCGTGCTCAAGCAGAACAAAACCGAGGAAGACAACCTGCCTGCCTGGCATAACATGGACAATCTTCCCGGTATAGAGGGCAGCGGCGAGAACCTTATCTTTCGCACTCAGGGTGATTTCAACAACGCAGCAGACGAAGATCCCGTGCCCGCCAGCAAACTGGTAGGCGTGTGGACGGGCATTAATTTGAAAGGCGCAGGCAACGTTGCTATGTTCCTTCAGTCTACGCCCGGCCTGATCTTATGCATCGGCGTCCCAATCGTGATCCTTGTGGCATACGAACTGATCCGCCGCAAGCTTTACGAACGCAGTAAACGCCAGGATACCGATGAACTGCTGAAAGAATTAGAAGCATTAAAGCAGGCGCAGAAGACACAGGAGATCGGAAACGTTTCCGTTGTCGATACTTCCAATGCCGTCTCCGCCGAGAAGACCGCAGTTGCAATTGCTGATAACGCCGGGGCAACAGCCGAGACTGAAGCCTCTAAGGCGCAGGCTCGTGCCGAAGAGCTCCAGGCGCAGCTGGCCGCCCTCCAGGCGCAGCTGGCTCAGGCCAAGCAGGAAGCGGGAGAAAACAACAGCACGACCGGTTCGGACAATACTGACGGTCAGGCTAATTAATTCAGTCGTATTCTTCCTTCGGAAGCCACACCGGAGGTGAATATAAAAAATGCCGCGGCATTCTCCGCGAATGGGCTTAACGCTTACAAGCGCGAATGCCCGGTAAAAAATTCCCTCCGATGAGGGGAGAATAACTTATTAAAGTCGCACAGCGACAAATCTATGAAAGGAGTTTTTCGAGATGAAGAAAAACAAAATGATGAGAATTGCTTCCGTTCTTCTGGTTGCTGTTCTGATTTCCACTTGCGCTATCTCCGGCACCTTCGCTAAGTACGTTACCAAAGTCGAAGGCACCGATACCGCAAGAGTTGCTAAATGGGGCATCCTTCTGACTGTTGATGGCGCAGACGTTTTCGGGACGAAATATGCTGCTCAGGATGCGAAGTATCTTGCTGCCGGCGGAGTGTATTCGGTTGAATCTTCCAATGACGACAAAGTTGTAGCTCCTGGAACGAGCTCTGAGATTCTTGAGTCGAACCTTGTTGCTACCGTTAAAGGTACTCCTGAAGTTGCTACCCGCTACACCCTTGTAGCTGAGAAACTTAAAGATGTATACCTTCCCGCTGGAACTTATACTGACTATACTGTTCTCAATCTCGTTCCTGCAACCGAAGGCACTGAAGCTACCGCTGACGCTCCGGCTACTGAAGCTGTTCCTGCTCACTATGAATACAATGGTGAGTTCACCACAAAAGCTTACGCTCCTGTTAAGTGGAACATGACCATTTCGGGAAAGGGCCAGACTATTGACCTTGCTTCTAAGCTTTGGGAAGAGATGGCTGATTACCAGACTCAGTTGACTGCATACGGTTTCACTGATAAAGGTGTCTCCATTTATGATGCGATCCAGATCATTAAGAAAGTTGCTGGCAACACTCTGTATAAGCAGGCTGTTGAGAACGTTCTTAGTTCTGTTGTTTCTGGCGGACGTAATTTCCAACTTGAGGTTGTAGACGACGTTCTTACTCTGTCTTATGATTTCGACGCTAACAAGGCTATGGACTTCACGTTCACCCTTGGTTGGGAGTGGGATTTCGATGACAATGGCGCTGGCACATATGACAAGCAGGATACCCTTCTTGGCAATATCGCTGCTGGAGTTGTAACTGTTGAAGGCGCTTCTACGGACATTTCTGCTACCTTCACCGCTACCGCTACTCAGATTGACTAATTCGCTTAGACAGATCTGAAGCTAATAATTCCGCAAAGCGCTAAAGAGCTTTGAACGGAAAGTCGGACCGGCTGCCCGAGTGGCAGGGCAGCCGATCAACGACTGAACAAGCTGAACAATTATCGCGAGAGAAGGGGCACGACCCGGAGAACGCGTTGCCGGCGGGCAATAAACGCAACATTAATCATTCGATTGACGGAGAGCATGATCATTATGGATAAAACGAATAAAAAAAGAGCATCATACGGCAGCTCGATACTTTGGGGAGCTGTGGCAATACTGCTGATAGTAGAAATAATGTCCTGCGCTATGCTCTTCGGACAATTGTCCTCGTATTCTAAAGTCAAGAACCGCAACTACATAAGTCTTACCGAGAGTTCCAAGAACACCACGGTAGTGGTGACCAGGAATGGAAACGTTGCCATGGCGCAGGAAGCCGCGGATGGCGAGATCGGTACTGCAACCACTACTTCGGCAATGGCGCTTCCCGTGGTGAACGCCGCCGCTTTCAATACCTTCGGGGTGCAGGGCTTTAAAGCCAAGCTTGCAGAGGACAAACCTCTTGACGCATTCAGCGTGTACGATAAAGATACCGTATGGACCGGAACGACACAGGTCGAGATCTTCAAGATCAGCTACGACAACAACGGCGACGCCGTATTCACCGTCAATTCCGACGGCACCGGGAAGGTCACCAAACTCATCGCTCCCGGCACCAACAACGATTACGAATTCACTCTTAAAAACTCAGGCAGCGACCCTCTGGAATACACGCTCCTTTGCGAGGCGTGGTTCGAGGGCACTGATGAAATAATCCCCGTGGAAGCCAAGCTCTACTATAAAGAAGACGGACAACACTATATGCTCGGCAGTGCCGACGAGTGGAGGCCGGTGCTTGAGCTGGATGGATTGACGAGGACCGCAGGTTTGCTGGGCGGCAATATCTGCGATTACACTCTGCTGTGGCAGTGGCCCTTCGAACGCTTTGACGGAGAAGGACTTGACGCCAATGATGCATTTGACACTATGCTGGGCAATCTGGCCGCCAACGGCGAGGAATTGACCCTTACCATAGTAATAAAAACGATCGCATGGATCGACGAGCAGCCTCCGACGACAGGCGAGAACCCGCCGCAGACCGGTGACGACTCCATCGTCGTATGGGTAGTTATCGCGCTGGTGACGCTGGCGGCGCTCGTGTTCCTGCCCCTGTTCATCAAGCGCAGGAAGAGGGAAGAGGAGGCACAGGAGGCCTGACGGCATTGACCGCCCGAAAGGCGCGGGATGCCTGTAAAGGTACGCAGCAGGATGAAAGCCAGAAGAATCATTTTCCGGATAGTGATCATAGTGATCATCGGCGTAGTGATCGGAAGCGTCGTTTACACCGTTAACGCAAAGCGTGTGATGCATGACGAGTTTCCGATGCCGCTGGGGTTCGGAGTATCGGTGGTACTCACCGGGAGCATGGAACCCACGCTGAAAGTGAATGAAATGGTGTTCGTCGTAAAGGCTGACGAGTACAAAGAAGGCGACATCGTTGTCTACCAGAAGGACAACGAGCTGATAATCCACCGGATCATGCTGATAAGCGGCGACCAGGTGGTTACGCAGGGGGACAACAACCCCGTGGCTGACGATCCCGTCCCGATGAGTTCGATAAAAGGTAAGATGAAATTCTCGATACCGTTTGTCGGACTGATCGTAAGGGGCATCAGATCAGTGCCCGGAGTACTGCTGATCCTGGCAGCGTCGATATTCCTTATGCACCGCTCGTGGCAGAAGGAAAAGAGCGACGGAGACAGCGAACTGGATGCTATCAAAGAGCAGATCAGGCAGCTGAAGAACGAAGTGGAAACGAGCGAAAACAAAGTAGAGGGACTTATGGCGGAGAACGCTTCGCAGGCAGGCACGATAACCGATATCCAGGCGGAGATCGACCGCTTAAAGCGTGAAATGGCCATTGCCTCGGCAGGCGCGGAAGAAACCGAATCGCAAGGCTCCGGCAACGACGAAACGTCTGTACAGGCATAAATGAAAGGGAACTTGTTTATGAGCGACGGAAAAAAGAAAAGGAACAAAGCTTCGGCAGGCCCGATAATGATGCGCATTGCCGGTATTCTGTTTGCCATAACGGCTGTAACAGTGTGGGCAACCTCATTCCTGCTTGCTAAATATACGACGGGTGTAAAGAACGAAGATGATACCAGGGTCGCCGAATTCAGCGTTGAAGCTGCAGGCGCTCAGGAAGCTACGGTGATCGACCTGTCAGAAGGCGGCACCTGCACGTACACCGTTACGCTCACAAACAAGTCCGAAACGGCAGTAGCCGCAAACCTGGTCATCGACTACTCCGTGATCGGAAAACTTATAAGTAAAGTCGAAGCAGTTACAGGAACCGGAGAAAACGCAGTCGCGCTTGATTGCACGCTTGACACGACCGCTCCAAAAGCCACCACCGATACCGTAGCGCTCGGTCCCAAAGGCACAACCGCCGATACAAAGACAGTAACGCTTACGATCACATTCCCGGCCGTTGACGATCCCACAGCCGATATGGCCTCTATCCTCGCTCTAACAGAGCCTATGCATGGCCTTTCCGGGGAGACAGGTAAGCTTCCGTTCGAGATCTTCGCGGTATTCACGCAGATAGATTGAGGTAATTTGGTATGGTAAAAAAGACGAACAAAAAAAGCTATTTGATGATCGCCTCCGTTCTGCTGGCCGTGATACTGATCATAGGCCTTGTGGTGGGTCTGTCAAGCGCGAAATACAAGACTGAAAAACACCTTACCGGAGACGTAAAGTTTACGGTGAAACTTGCCGATATAATATTGATCCAGGAGCACGAAGCGGTACGCCAGGACGACGGTTCGTACGTGCTTGGCGACAACATCGTTGTAGAGCAGTCGTATATGCTTATGCCGGGCGTTGACGTCCCGAAAGATCCGTTCATCACGGTCGAGGGCAAAACGCCTATTCCCGCGTATCTGTACGTGGAAGTCGTAGAAAAAATAATAGTAGTTGTAAACGGTGAAGAAGATGAAAGAATCGGCTTCCCCGAAACGATAAAATATGACTTAATTGAACCTGACGACAGTAACTCCGATGAGATCAAACACGGCTGGACTCTTCTTGTAGATGAAAATGACGAGCCTGTCATCGGTCCAAACAAAGGCAAGGTATACGTGTATTCGGATATTCTTACTGACGAAAATACGGAAACCACCGGTGGAAAACTCATCGAATTCCAGATCCTCGATTACGTAGAAGGATCCACGACCGATACTATCGAAGTAAGCGAAGCTCTCCCGCGGGGGACAAAGGCAAAGCTTAACTTCCACGCATACATTTGCCAGAAATATACGGACGACAAGGTTGCAAACTTCAGCATCCATGATACTGCAGAACTAACTACCAGAGAGCCGGAGCCCTCAGCAACGACCGGTCCAACCGACGGGGCATCCGCCGGCGGCAACTAAAGGAGGAAACGCATTATGAGAAAAACTATTGCGTTTAACAAAATAATGTCATTTGTGCTGGCCATGGTGATGATGATCGTCATGATCCCGGCGCAATTCTTCCCGCAGGCTGCTGACGACGGAACGAACGAAAACGGATATGACGTCGACGGATCCAAGGGCGCTTCTCCGACGATGCTGGTTTACCCTAACAGAGAGACGACGGTCACGCTGAGTTTACCTTCGGCAGAGTACAAAGCTGCTTATGACGTCGTGTTTGTTATGGACGCGTCTTCTTCTACATCAAACAGTTCTATTGATTTCAGCGGTATCGTACTGGAACTTTTTGATAGCATTAAGGACAAGAATGTTGATTTGAAGGTCGGTGTGATCAAGACAAGAGGCAGGATTTTTGATACGGTCAGTCTTACAACGAATGAGGTACAGAGTGGTCTAATTGAATATAGTGATGATACCAAGCAGGTGATCACGGACGCCATCAACTACTCCAAAGAATCCTTGGAAACAATTAGTAAGGGTAGTAATATGCATGGTGGTTTGAAGTTGGCGGATGAGTGGCTTTCTGCAGATACCGAAGTTTCGGATGACCATAAGTTCGTTTTCTTCCTTACCGACGGAAAAATGTACATCTGGAACGACGAAAATGATGTACCTACGTCAGTCTACGGGCAGTATATGGGGTCCAGAAGTACGATTTATCCAAAACCGGCGATAGGCCAGCAGACTATTGCCTATTCCAAGAGCGCATATAAGTTCTTTGACAATAATGGATATTACAACAGGGCAAACGATAATGATCTTGTAAATCTGACGTTTGACGAATATTTCGCAAAGACTCACAACTTTTACACTAACGATTTTGCGAAACTGTATGCAAGTACGAATGTTGAGTTGAGCGGAGTCACGAAATATGATTACTACTGCCGTTATGCAGATAAAGGATCAGGAACTGCCGACGGAGAAGCAATCACTCATGATGTCTCCAATGGAAATGGCTTCACTTATAATATCCATAAAAAGTACTATGAGTTCATCCCGGCGGATAACTTTGCCGATCTGAACTGGCTGCAGGCAAATCCCTATGTTGTTGTGGAAAATAACGGAGATTACAGCTATGATACTACGACGCCTAATCCGGATTTCTACCAGCTTCATCCTGACGGACTGCAAAAGGCGCTGTATCTTACAGGGCATCTCTGGACAGATATGGTTGCCAAATATAATGGAGCTGCGATCGTCTTCAGCGACTGGGGCGGTGGTTCAGGACTTGAGATAGCGAAGAGTTTTGATGCTTGGATCAAATCCGACGGTATCAGCGATTATGCCGCAGATTTCTCTGATGCGGATTCAGTCTCTGCTATATTTGAATCGATCAAGGACGATATCCTTTATATGGTCTCCAAGGGCGTTGTTGCCGATGTGATCGGTGATGATTTCTCGCTGCTCAACACCGACCTGGAAACTTGCTTCAGAATGACCCTAAGCGGCACTGATTTGCAGGTCACCTTTGCGAATGGTGTCTGGAGTTTCGGAATACCTGATGCAGAAGGTATATATCCTTATGAAGTAGCATACGATGCTGCCAACAAGACCATTCTTTGGACCATCAACGTACCGGTTGAAAACGCTAAGCCAATCACGCTTTCCTATGACCTGACACTCCGTTCAGATGCTCCTACAGGCTTCTATGATACCAATGAGTGGGCGATTTTGAATTACAAGTCCTCTGACGGAAAGAAGGACGGTACTTACGTATTTGAAATTCCCGAGATCAACTTTATCTGCCCGGGAAACAATCCTCCTTCCGAATTTGACGTTGACGGCTCAAAGGTCGCTTCGCCTACGGAACTGGCCTGCCCGGACAGACAGACGACGGTCACGCTGAGCCTGCCTTCAAAGGAATACAAACCGGTCTATGACATCGTATTTGTCATGGACTCGTCTACTTCTACGCAGAACAACTCCATAGATTTCAGCGGTATCGTATTAGATCTGCTGGACAGCGTAAAGGATAAAAATATAGATCTGAAGGTCGGTGTTATCAAGACCAGAGGCATCCCCTTCGATATTATAAGTATTGTAACAGACGGCGAACAGAAAAAACTTGTTGAATACAGTGACGATACTAAAGATGCGATCACAGAAGCCATCAACGCACCCGGTTGGGCCCTGTTCCTGTATAGCAACAGCAGCGGAACCAATATGCACGGCGCATTGAAGATGGCGGATGAGTGGCTGACGGCTGATACCGCGGTTTCAAACGATCACAAGTTTGTATTCTTCCTTACTGACGGTAAGACGTATATCTGGAACAACGAAGACGATGAACCCACGTCTGTTTACGGACAGTATATGGCGAGAGGTACGGCTTATCCAATTCCCGCAGTCGGTCAGCAAACTATTGCTTATTCTAAGAGCGCATACAAGTACACGGATAATCAGGGATTTTACAACAAGGCGGACGCAAACGACCTTGCGGACCTGACATTCGACGAGTATTTCGCCAAGACGCATAATTTCTATACAAATGACTTTGCGAAGCTTTATGCCAGCACGAACGCGGAACTGAGCGGACCTACAAAATATGATTACTTCTGCCGCTATGCGGCGAATAACGGAGATCCGGCCGCCGACGGAACAGTTATAGAACACGCAGTCTCCAACGGCAACTTTGGTTATATTCTCCATAAGAATTATTATGAGTTCATCCCGGATGAAAACTTCGCTGATCTGAACTGGCTGCAGGCGAATCCCTATACCGTAGAAGAAAGCGAAGGCGTTTACACCTACACGACGACGCCCAACCCCGATTTCTACCAGCTGCATCCCGACGGACTGCAGAAGGCGCTTTACCTCACCGGACATCTCTGGACCGACATGGTTGCCAAGTATCACGGTGCGGCGATCGTCTACAGCGGCTGGGGCGGCGGTTCCGGACTGGAGATAGCCCAGAGCTTCAACAACTGGATCAAATCCGACGGTATCAGCGATTACGCCGCGGATTTCGTTGACGCCGATTCGATTCTGTCCATATTTGACGAGATCAAAGATGACATCCTTTACATGATTGCCAGCGGCGTTGTTGCCGACGTTATCGGCGATGATTTCTCGCTTCTTAACACTGATCAGGCTACCTGCTTCAGGATGACTTTGAACGACGAACCTTTGACCACGACTTTTGAAAACGGTGTCTGGAGTTTCGGCACTGCCGATGAGGATGGCAAATATCCTTACGAAGTGACGTATGACGCCGAACGCAAGATGATCATCTGGACGATCAACGTACCGGTCGAAAACGCAAAGCCGATCACGCTTTCCTATGATCTGCTGCTCCGGGAGGATGCCGAAACCGACTTCTACGATACGAACGAGTGGGCGGTTCTGAATTACAAGTCCTCTGACGGAACGCAGGACGGCAGCTACGTATTCGATATACCTGTCGTCAGCTACATCGCCTGCCTCTAGGTCAACGTAGAGAAGATTTGGGATGACGCGGACAACCGTTATAACACCCGCCCTGACACGGTCACCGTGGTTCTGGCAGATGAAGACG
>JAEEGJ010016462.1_pt1 | contig 16955 bp, 13 predicted proteins | sample 8958761 | NCBI WGS metagenome assembly JAEEGJ01 (sample SAMN16246546, study PRJNA631951) | gut metagenome | biome: gut microbiome; feature: rumen; material: RS-attached | host: Bos | place: Iran: Karaj | collected 2018-10 | reverse complement strand
ACTGCTATTGCGATTTTACTTAATTATCCTCCGGATGACGGTATATTTCATTTACATGGATTACGTTTTTGACAAGATAAACAAGAATTTAGAGGAGCAGGCACAAGCAATTTATTCCAAAATGTTCATTGAGGAAGCTAATCCAAACTGGCCTACCGGTAAACTATCGGATATTGCCAATATCACGATGGGACAATCTCCGAAAGGTGACACTTACAATGAGCATGGTATTGGAACTGTATTTTTCCAGGGACGTGCTGAGTTTGGGTTCCGTTTCCCTCAACGGAGGCTTTATACGACTGATCCCAAAAGAATGGCCCAGGTAAACGATGTTCTTCTTAGTGTTCGAGCACCTGTAGGTGATCTCAATGTGGCGTTTGAACCATGTTGTATAGGTCGTGGCCTTAGTGCAATCCATTCAAAAGATAATCATCAGTCTTTTGTTCTCTATACAGTATTTTCTCTACGCCATAAACTTGATATGTTTAACGGAGAGGGTACAGTATTTGGTTCTATCAATCGCGATTCATTGAACTCCATGGAGATAATTTTGCCTCCAATGGAGGTGGTTGATCAGTTTGAAAATACTGTTTCCCCAATGGACTTTACTATCCGGAATAATTTTAAAGAGATTTCTCAGCTTGAGAAAATCAGGGACAACTTACTCCCACTATTGCTGTCAGTGTAAACTGGACGTATCAGAGATTGAACCTTAAGCAGCTAAATTCTTGTTTATATGTTCATTTAACTCTATTTTTTCATCGATGGCACTAAGAAAGCGTGCAATTTTCTGTTGCTCTTTATACTCAGCTACATTTACTTCTAACCCAAGGATGTCTTTTCTATTCACTGAACCAAATACAGTACCGCTTTCCTTATTAAGCAAGTGCGGTATGTAATACTTCATCAAGTAGAAAAGGTACTCCTGGTTGCCGTTCTTCATACGTAAAGAGCAAACACCTCTTCCAAGGCATATATCAACAGGAGTAATGTTTAAATCGCCCACTGGAGCTCTGACACTCATTATGATGTCTCCAGCTTTAGCCGATTTAGTCACAACAGTAGTATATGTATCAAATGTAGGGTACTTTCTTCCAAACGTCCTGTTCCCCTGAAGGAATGGCGTTCCTATGCATTTATTGTTGTAATACTCTGATTTTGGGGACTGTCCCATTGTTACTTCAGCGATTTCGCCTATCTTACATCTCATTTACTAGCCCTTGACCTAACCAACGTATTTCCTATGTGCCAACTTCACATTGCTTTGTTTTACCATTGCGTACTGAAGCGTCGTATCTATTCTCTTGTGACCAAGAAGCCTCTGCAGCTGCTCTATCGGCATTCCCTTGTCTATCGCTATTGTAGCGAGCGTTCTGCGGAACTTATGCGGATGGACTTTATTGATTTCCAGCCTTTTCCCGAGTTCCCTTAACCTACTCTCGACACCGCAAATTGTCAGTCTGCTGTGCGGTGCTCGCAATGTCACAAACAGTGCAGGATTGTCGTCTGTACGAGCCTGAATATAGTTTTGCAGATGTATCTTGGTTCTGGCATCAAAATATACCATACGCTCCTTGCTGCCTTTACCGAATACCACGCATTCCCTTTCCTCAAAGTTTATGTCATCGCGGTTCAGAAGAACAAGTTCCCCTACTCGCATCCCTGTTGAGGCCAGCATGTCGATCAAAGCAAGGTCTCGTTGGGTTTCACAATGATCCCTCATTTTCTCAAGAGCCTCATCGGTGTAGGTTTCCTTGATGATCTGGGCAGCTTTCACCTTATGGATGCGCCGAGCCGGGCTTTTGAGAATATAGTCCTCGTCCTCAAGCCAGGAAAAGAAGCTCGATAAAATTCTCCTGATGTTATCTATCGTAACCTTGCTTGAGCCTTTCTCCTGCTGGTACTCGGTCAGGTATGTACGCAGGTCGTCTGTCACAATTTCACGGACATTTTTCTTGACCTTGTCAGTCATAGTCTCAATGGTAGTCCGGTAATAAGTCAGGGATTTCTCTGAGCATCCTTCAATCCGTTTGGCCGAAATAAAACCGTCAAGAAGTTTTTCATTTGCCGGTGATGAATCGTTTTCCTCCTGTGCTTCGCTCACCTGCTTATTGAAAAACGCGTGCTCCAGCACTTCTTTGAGCCTCTCAAGCTGAACATTGTTAAGGCTGCCGAGCATACCCTGCATGATATTGTTGATTACTTTCTGCTTCATAGTCTCCCATCCAGCTGAAGAAAGAATTGGAGAGGCAAGTATTGCAAAGTTGCAGAGGTCTGACTAAAAGCCCCATCTCAAGCGTTGCCACATGTAAACATACCTGTCAGGCAAAAGCGCTCTCAGCCTTCTGAATCTGCCGTTTTCCTAACTCTGCGGTATTTCTGCCGGCTGCTGTTGGGCCTGTCCGGCACTGTCCGCTCGATAAGCCCCTGCTCCAGTGCCGGATTGAGGTAGTTTTTCCGAAATGTAGGCATATGGGAGAGCCCGGTGCGCCTCATAAGCTCGGCCGCGGAGAGAGTCTCATTCCCGAGAGCCCGGAGTAGCCGCCCTGCCGGAGTGCCGCCGGCGCTGCTGCCATCCCCTCTGACTTGATCGCTGACTTGATCGCTATCTTGGTCGGCATCCTGGTCGCTGACTTGATCGGTGCCCCGATCAACACGTACGGAAACCTCCCTGATGCTGTCCCTGATGACCTCCAGCATGAACTCCACGAATCCGGTGCAGTCGCCGCTACTGTCAGCCTCTCCGAGCACTCTGTAGTAGTCCTGCCTGCGCTCAAGGATCAGCTCATCAGCCGGAATGAAAAGGAACAGCCTCGTCTGCTGCCCGAGAAGGAGCCGGTGCCAGAGCCTTCCCATTCGCCCGTTGCCGTCAGCAAAGGGATGGATGAACTCAAGCTCATAGTGGAATACTGCGCTCTTTACAAGCGGCGGCAGCCCTGACTTCCGGTACCAGGCAAAAAGGTCATGAACAAGCTTTGGGACAAGGCGTGCAAGCGGCGCGATATGGACAGGGACGTTACCCGCGAAGACACCGACGGCACAGGTCCTGAGCTTCCCGTACTCCCCCACGAGACCGTTCATCATCAGCGAGTGCGCCCTGAGAAAGCTCTTCTCTGACAGCGGATCCTGACTCATGATGAGCTCACAGGCCCGGAAAGCGTTCCTGACCTCAAGGATTTCAGCGGGATCTGCAATTATCCGCTTCCCGTCCACCGCAAGCCTCACCTGCTCCAGGGAAAGCTGGCTGCCCTCAATTGCGAGGGAGGCATGTACTGACCTCACCAGGCTCTCACGGCACTCACCGGCGCTCAGCTTATGGAGAGCCGGGATCCGTCCTGCCAGCTCGCTGCTTTCAGATACCAGCGAGAGCATCAGCTCTGTCGGATGGAACTGCGGACTGTAGTCGCTCAAATTCATTGCCTCATGGCTATCATGCCTTCAGAAAGCAGCACTTGCAGCGGGCAGGCTGCCGGACGGCCGGACTTCTCAGCATCTCCGGGATACTCAGCCGGGATCATGCACTGAAAGCGTTCCTTCGATGAACGCCACGGCAGCCTGCGGGGAAATTCATGTCACCTGACTGGCTCTGCGGACTCTCACGCATCTCGAGAATCCTTCCCGGATGCCCTCTCGAGCCATTTCCTGGCCTCCTTCAGATCCTGCCTGACGCCGCGCCCCTCCATGTACATCAGCCCGATTGCGGTCTCGGCCAGCGTGAAGCCCTTCCCGGCCGATTTTTGGTACCATTTCAGGGCCTCGGCGTAATCCTGCCTGACTCCCCGGCCCTCCTCATACATATGGCCAACGCTGTACTCTGCGAGCCCATTCCCCTGCTCGGCGGCTTTCAGGTACCAGGAGAGAGCCTCGGCATAATCCTGCTTTACTGCCTTTCCTTCCTCATACATCAGCCCCAGGCTGTTCTGGGCAAGATCGTTTCCCTCCTCAGCAGCCCTGCGGTACCACTTAAAGGCCTCGGCACCATCCTGTGTGACGCCGAGCCCCCGTCTGTACATGCTCCCGAGCCGGTTTCCAGCTTCAGAATCACCGTGCTCCGCAGCCTTCCGGTACCAGCCGGCAGCCTTTGAGAAGTCCTGCCTCACTCCCTGCCCGTCATAGTACATGTTCCCGAGCCATCTCTCAGAGTAAGCCTCTCCGCGGCCGGCAGCCTTCCTGAACCACTTCAGCGCCTTCCTGAAATCCTGCCTCACTCCAAGGCCGTTGACGTACAGCCAGCCGATGTCGCCATCAGCGCTGTCGCTGCCATGCTCCGCGGATTTAAGGAACCACTTCGCGGCCTCTGACCAGTCCAGCGGAACTCCTCTCCCGTCCCTGTACATGAGCCCGATCCTGAACTCCGACTCAGCCTCGCCCTGCTCCGCGGCCTTACGGTACCACCCGAGCGCCTCGCCATAGTCCTGCGGGACTCCCTCGCCTTTTTCGAGCTGATAGCCAAGGCTGTACTGCGCATCAGAATTGCCGTGCTCCGCGGCCATCCGGTACCACTTTGCGGCCTCCCTGTCATCCTGCGGGACTCCGAGTCCCTCATAGTACAGATCGCCGAGCCTGTTCTCCGCGTCCGGATTCCCCTGCTCAGAGGACTTCAGGTACCATTTCAGGGCCTCTTCATAATCCCGGCTTACTCCCTCTCCCTCGTCGTACATGCAGCCAAGGCTGAACTGTGAGTAAGCATTGCCGTGCTCTGCGGCCCTCCGGTACCACACGAGCGCCTTCCTGTTATCCTGGGGCACTCCGAGTCCGAAATAATACAGATCGCCAAGCCCGTCCTCGGCAGAGTCATAGCCCTGTTCTGCGGACTTCAGGTACCATTTCCGGGCCTCCGCGTAATCCTGACTGACTCCGAGCCCGTTGTGATACATATAGCCAAGATTGAACTCGGCCGCGTCATGCCCCTGATCCGCGGCAAGACGGTAGAGCCTCACCGCCTCCCTGTAATTCTGAGGGACCCCGTGCCCGTGATAGTACATGTTCCCCAGGCTGTTCTGAGCCTCCGGATCTCCGCTGTCCGCTGACCTCCGGTACCATTTCAGCGCCTCAGCATAGTCCTGCGGAACCCCCTGTCCTTCGCTGTACATCTCACCGAGGCAGTACTCCGCGTCATGGTTCCCCTTGTCAGCGGCCCTCTTATACCATCTGAGCGCCTCTCCGTAATCCGGTGCGATGCCAAGCCCGTCTCTGTAAATGATGCCGAGATTATGCTCGGCATCGCAGTTTCCCTGCTCTGCGGCTTTTCTGGTCCAGGAGAGAGCCTCAGAGTAATCCTGCTGAACCCCCTGCCCGTAGCAGTACATAATGCCAAGAAAGCACTGCGCGTACTGGTTTCCCTGATCCGCGGACTTCAGGTACCAGCGGAAAGCCTCAGAAAAATCTTTCTGAACGCCGGTGCCCTTATAGTACATGCAGCCCAGACGGTACTGCGCGTCAGGATTTCCCTGATCCGCTGATTTCCGGTACCAGGCAAGAGCCTCAGAGTAGTCCTGCTTAACCCCGGCGCCCCTGTAATACAGGCAGCCGAGACGGTACTGCGCCTCAGCATCGCCCTGCTCCGCCTCAACTCTTGTCTGACTGAGCAGCCTTTCCGTCTCAGCAGGGCCGTCATCCAGCGGACAGCCGTCCATACCGCCGCCGGCATCAGGCCACGGGGTGTCCTCGCCGGGCTCCGGCGCGTTCTCGGTGATGCCAAGCGCGAAGGAAACCGAGCACACCGCGTAGGCGGCAATGTCCTCATCAATATCCTTCTTCCGGACAAGAGCGTCACAGACGGAATACGTGTACTTCAGATAATCATCAGGGGCCTTCCTGAGGCTCAGCCTGTAAAGCTCCTTGGCAAAGCCGCCTGCCGTCATTGCCTTAATGGCCTCCCTTGTCTCCGGGTACTCATCGAAGGCGTGAAGATCGGCGAGCTGGTAGACCAGGCTCTTCTTCTGTATGGCAATGTTTCCGCTTTCGCTGCAGATTTTCCTGAGCGCGTCATGGAGCTTCATATTGATGGACCTCACCTTTAAGCCGCCCCGGATGATGCCGCGGCGGCGCATTGCTGCACTGTTCCCCATCCGGCACCGGCCGGAGCTGCTCCCTGCCTCAGCTCTTCCCGCCTGAGTCCCCGGCCATGGCCTCCCGGAGCATGGCGCTCATCCTCCGCAGCACCTCAATGCTGTCCGGGCTCTCCCCGTCTTCCTGCCCGTCCTGCCGGAGCTCCTGATTATTCCTGACGAGCACGTCCGCAAAGGAGTCAAAGAACCTGCTGTAAAACTCCGGTCCGCTGAACCCGTCCCCCGCGTCTGCCCTGAGCCATTTGCGGGCCTCGGCGGGATCCTTCCTGACTCCGTTTCCCGTGCTGTACATCATGGCAAGGGCGAGCCTTGCAGGCCCGAAGCCGCGCTCAGCCGCCTTCCGGTACCACTTTGCCGACTCCTCATGATCCTCCGGGACTCCTGTTCCGAAAAAGTACAGGCGCCCGAGGTTCGCCATGGCCTCGGCATTGCCCTGATCGGCCGCATCGCGGTACAGGCTCAGCGCCTCGCCCAGATCTTTGCTGACTCCGGTTCCGCGCTCGTACATAAAGGCAAGGGTGTTCTCCGCCTCGGCGTCGCCCTGCGAGACAGCCTCGCGGCACCACTTCAGGGCCTCGCCATCATCCCTCAACGGGCTGTCTTTGTCCGAATATATGCGCGCCAGGCTCTTCTGCGCAGGGAGAATTCCGTCCTCCGCGGCCTTACGGTACCATTTCACGGCCTCTTCCAGATTCTTCGTGACTCCCCTGCCGGAAACGTACATGTCACCCAGGCAGTCAGCCGCGTCAGACGAGCCGTGGCCGGCCGACTTCATGAGCCAGGAGAACGCCTTCTTCTCATCCCTCCTGACGCCCTGCCCGAGAAGGTACAGGCAGGCGATCCCAAACTCCCCCTCCGCGCTCTCCTGCTCCGCGGCCTTTCTGAACCACTTCATGGCCTCACTGAAATTCTGCGCGGTGCCATGCCCGCTGCGGTAGAGCTCGCCTAGCCCGCTCTCGCCAGCGGCGAAGCCCTGCTCCGCGGCCTTCTGGTACCACCTGAAGGCCTCTCCATAATCCTGCCTGACGCCGAATCCGCTCACGTACAGCCCGGCAAGGCTGCTCATGGCAGGAGCGAACCCCTTCCTCGCCGCCATGCGGTACCAGACGGCACCAGCCTCAGGGTCATAATCGGCAAAATGGCCGATAAGGCACATCGACCCCATCAGCAGCTGCGCGTGCACATCGCCGCGCTCCGCGAGCTTCCGGCAGTTCTCAGCCTCCTCCGCGGTCTCCGGCATGCGATCTGCGGGAGGAAGAGCCTCATCATGGGACTCTCCGGCTCCAGCTGATGATGGCTCCGGAGCTGCCGGTACGGTTACGCTGTCAGTGAGCCCCAGCGCAAAGCAGGCTGAGTCGGCGGCATAGCGGGCAAGCTCTTTGCTGAAATGCCCTTTCGCGGCAAGTGCCCTGCTGATCCTCTCCGCACATGCGGGATATGAGGGCTTATCCTTCCCCCGGCCGCAGAGCTCCTTCCCGCACTTCTGGGAGACGAATTCCCGCATCACGTCCCGCATCTCCGGAATTTCCCCGAAGGCGTCAAGGCCGTCAAGCTGATCCAAAAGAGTCTTCTTCTGCAGTGCGATATATCCCGATTCCCTGCAGAGCCTCTGCAGCGCGTCATGGAGCTTCATTTTCGGTCCTCTCTTCTCTGACTGTTCCTATTTCTCCGGCGCGGAGCCGGCTCCTCATTATCCATTTTTTCCGGCATTATTTCTGATAGAGGACAGGGCGGCACCCCGGAGAGCGCCTATCCGCCCGGAGCGGCCGCAGAGCCGCAGCCATAGTGAGCCTCCGCGCAGGAGCTGCTTTGTCTTTCCCTGAAATCCATGACAGGTGTTGACAGGCGCTAAAGAGCGGCGTACCATGCCCAAAGGCGCCAGGCGTGATGCCCGGCTCAGTGTTCAGCAGTTTTTCAGGAGGTCTCAGGTTCACAAAGCTTTTCAGTTAATATAGCAGCAAATCAATAATTAAAGTCAAAATTTCAATATATTCTCAAGTCAAATATTCAATACTGCAAAGAATTCAAGTCAGAATAAGCATTCAAAGATTCAAGCATTAAGCATCAAGTCATTTAATTATTAATTCACTTAAAAGAATCAGATAAAGAAATTGCGCCGTCCGCCCCTGGCGTACGTCCGCCTGTGCTTTTCTGTCACAGAAATCAGCCCTCCCTCTGGCATATTGTGCCATAGGCGGCAGTCTGCGCATCACGGCATAGGCGCGTCACCGGGGCCAGCGTCGCAGGGACCGGCCCTCGCATGCTCTTAAAAGGCTGCGCGGCCGGAATCGGCTGCCCGAGGCGGCCATTTCATAAGCATCCGCCGGCACATGCCGGCAGCTCTGGAGGTTTTATGGCCCAGAAGATTTTCAACATGACCCCGTATGAGGCCGTCTTTTTCCACCCATGCTTTCACGAGTATGAGATCAGCATCCCGTCATCCGGCGTGATCTCCGCATCAGTGCCAGAGGGCAGCGAGCCCTCCGGCTTCATCGGCTGCGTCCCCGAGTGGGATGCCGGCTCCATGAGGCCCGAAGGAGTGCCTGAGCACCTTGAGGACGGCGCGGTCTACATCGTAACCCCCAGCGCGGCGATCGCGCTGAAGGCTGCCGGGTATGACATGAGCCGTTTTCGCCTGATTGACGGCGCAAGGCTCTCTGAGAGCTCTGAGGGCAGCGCCGGGCCGCGCTTCTCGCTCCGCGGGACAGGGCTTGCCCGGATCATCTGACGAGCCGCGTCATCCGGCATGGAAAGGCGGCCCCTCTCATAGGCTGCCATCGAACATCATTCAAGGCCGGCAGGCGCCGGCCGATTTGGAGGTTTTTATGACCGAAAGAATCATCCGCAGGACCGTCAACCTGACACCGTACACGGTCAGGACTGACAGCATTTTCCCCGGTGTTAAGGAGAGCATCCCGTCATCAGGCACCGTTACGCTCATGGCAGTGAGCTCGCCCGCTGACCAAGGCCGCCGCAGCAGGTGGGATCCGGAGTCCTTTGTCCTCTCCGGCGTTCCCGAGGAGCTGGACGATGAGGCGGTTTACATCGTAAGCCCCTCAGTCATGGGGGCGCTCAGGGCCGCAGGGTACGACATGAGGCGCTTCTGCGCTGCGGACAGCGTCTCGCCTGAGGTATCGGACGGGCCGGCTGCGAGCCTCAGCTGCAGCGCGCTCAATCACCTGCAGTCAGAGGATGCCCGCTGACAGAGCCCGCGGGCCTGCTTCACGGCCCGCTTTTCAGAAATCATTGAAGGCCGGCGCCACGCCGGCTCAAAGGAGGCAGTATGCCTGACAGGAAGATCATCAACATGACCCCGTACGAGGTCGAGCTTTTCAGCCCAATCAATATGAAGAGGGTCCGCATTCCGTCCCTGGGCGAGATCAGGGGCCGCGCATCGAGGAGCGCAGAGCCTGATGAGTTCGCAGGAGAGATCCCCGGCTATGCAACCGAGTCACTGAGGCCCATCGGCGTGCCCGCAAGGCTTGAGCCTGATGCTGTCTACATCGTTACCGGCGGCGCGGCGGCAGCCCTCAGGGAGGCCGGCTACGACATGAGCCGCTTCCGCCTGGTGAGCGGCGCGGTCCTCCGCTCAGAACCGTACGGCGCCGGGCAGCGCTGCTTCATTGAGGGCAGCGGGCTCGCCAGGATTGCCTGAAAGGCGCTGCTGACAAAGCAGTAATGCATGGCGGCCTCGATCTGAGGACACCGTCAAAAGAGCTTAAGGCCGGCATAATGCCGGCTTTTTGCAGCCCTGCACTGCCCAGGATGTTCCTCCCGGCCCGCCATTGGGGAGCAGCATGTCACAGGGGAAGGACTCTCCATGCGCCATTCTGCCCGGAAAGACTTCGTACGGCACCCGCCATGGGATCCTCCGAATCCTTATTTTGAGAGATATATGTCATACCTTTACAGCTTTTGAACACCCGCATCTGATTTTGCTACTTATATCTCATTTATGGTGGTTTATGCCATTAAAATAAAGACAGGCTTTAGAAATGGAGAACCTCATGAAGGGAAAGCTCAAGGTCAACCTGCACCTCACCCAGGCCTGCAACTACCACTGCCGCCACTGCTTCGCCATGTTCCCGGAGCCCCGCGACCTGTCGCCTGAGCGCTGGAAGGACATCATCAGCGGCCTTGCGGAGAGCGGCCTGGTCGGCGCCATCAACTTCGCGGGCGGCGAGCCGGTGTTCTGCCGCGGGTTCCCTGAGATTGTCTCCTTTGCCCACGAGAAGGGATTCCTCCTCTCCATCATCACGAACGGCTCGCTCCTGAGGAATGAGAAGCTCTTTCCCCGTGAGCTCTTCCCCATGCTCAGCATGTTCGGCTTCTCCATTGACAGCCTGAATTACGACACTCTACGGAGGATCGGAAGGTACGACAGCAGGGGAAACATCCTCGGCAGGCAAGGCTTCATCGACACTGCAAGGCTCATCAGGGAATTGAGTCCCAGTGCTGCCGTCAAGATCAACACCGTTGTCTCGAAGCTCAACTGGAACGAGCGCCTCGTTGACATCGAGGAGGAGGTGCCCGTCAGCAGGTGGAAGTTCCTGAAGATGAAGGTATTCGAGACGAAGGGCTTCTCCAACAGGGACCTTGCCGTAACAGAGAGCGAGTTTGAGTCATTCGTGAGGAACAACCGCCGCAGGTACGGTGAGACGGTGGTCGAGAGCACCATGGAGCGCTCCTACCTCATCATCGACAACGCGGGGAACCTCCTCGACAACCGCGGCGACTCATACACGATCATCGGGAACCTCCTCGAGGAGCCCTTCGGCGAGCTCCTCTCACGCTTCAGCCTTGATGACCGGGAGTACTCAAGGCGCTACGCCGAGGCAAAATGAGAGCTTCGCTCATGGCTCCATGAGGCTTCGCAGGCCGCATCATCCTGAGGAACATGCAGGCTTCTCTCCCGGAGGCGCGTCTCCGGGCCCAATCCATTCCGTCTCCCGGAATCCTTATAATGCAGGGTTTCAGCATGCGTGCGCTCAGGGCAATAATGGCGCCTTATAATACGTTCACACTCATGAACATAATGGTGGCTTAATGAGCTCCACAGACCGCAGCCTCCCCGGCATGCCCGTCCCTTCATTCGCCTATCCTGACCGCCACGACGGCAGGGTCTTCGTCCGCCGCAGAAGCGTGAGCGGAAAGCTCTCGAAGAGGACGATCGGGTACCTGACCGACAGCACTCCGGGAGAGGAGAAAATGGTCCCGAACCGCTATTTCCGCGAGTGCTATCCTGAGCTTTACTCTGAGACTTACCCCGGCAGGAGTCTGCCTGCGCATGAGCTGAGCGCCGGAATGTACGCGCTGACCCTGGGGATTGCCACAAAGACAGGGCTGTACGAGGACCTCCGGAACATCTACGGAGCTGAGGACGTGAACGCCATCCTTGACTTTGCGATGCTCTCCATGCTGCATCCGGGCAGCCCCGCGGAGTCATTTGAGAAGGCCATGGAAAATGAGGCTGTCTTCTCGGAGAGGCTCCATAGCCAGAGCTGGTACTCCTCGTTCTTCGCCAAGAGGCTCTCAGAGGATCAGAATCACGCCCTGCGCATCCGGCGGATGGAGCATCTCACTGCGGCAGGGCTCAGGAAGGTCTGGCTTTCGGCGGGCGCCCCTGGGAGCGGATCAGGAGCTGCGGCCCGGTGCATATACGCTCTCGATGCCGCAACCGGCAGGCCTGCCACATATTTTCCCTGTAGCGGCAGCGTGCCTGACTCCCAGTCCTTTGAGAAAATCTACGTCTTCCTCAGGAGCTTCCATGTCGAAATAGAAGGCGCGGTGCTGGGAAGCCGCTTCGCCCTCCCTGAAGTGCCCGGTCTCATCCAGAGCCGCGGCCTGAAGTACGTCATCGCGCTCCCCGGGGACAGCCCTGCCCATCAGCAGATGCTGAATGAGCATGCAGCTTATATAAGGTGGCGCTCAGGGTACCTCCTTGATGATGGGACAGTTTCCGGCACAGCCGCTGCCATAAAGCTATTCAGTGAGAGCCCCGTGGAATCCCCTGTATGCCTCTTCTTTGACGGAGAAGCCGCGTCCCGGGAGTCACTGGAGCTCATCAGGAAAATCCAGTCCGGGAAACGGAGAATCCAGAGGGCCATAGCCTCCAGTGAGGAGGCCTTGGTCCCCGGGGACCTCCGGAAATACCTGTCAATAGACGTGGAAGGCTCCGGGCGGACAGTCAGCATTGACAGCGCCGCGCTTGATGAGAGCCTCTCATCGAAAGGCTTCTTCAGCTTTGCAGTGTCACAAGGCATCTCCCCGTCAGATGCACTGAGGCTCTGCAGGATGCCGGAGGACTCCGGGCTCGGCATTCCCGGGGGAGAGGAAGCAGGCCCCGGGCAGTCCGGCCGCGCGCGGAGCTCCCCGGGAAGGCTCGCCATGCTCTTCATCTCGGGCATTGTCCGCTCTGAGATTATGAGGGCCTGCAGGAAATGCGGGCTCAGTGAGGATCAGGCGCTCCGGAGCCTCAGTGAGGTCAGGCTGCTATCCTCAGGGAATGATCAGTATGAAGCCGTGCGCGGCGTTCCGGATGACGCGCTGAGGCTCCTCGGGGAATTTTCCATTGACGTGGACAGCCTGGAGAGGATTGCGGCGGAGTACAGCAGCCGCAGCCGTGCTGACGCGAGGAACCCCGACCGCAGGATTCCTGATGACGGAAATACTCTCACAAGGGCCAACTCCCACAGGAGGGGCCGGCCGCGCAAGGCAGCGCCCGAAAAGTCAGAAAACGGCAGAGTGAGCGGCGGCGATGCCACGGAAGCAGTGAAGCCAAAGGGAGGAAGGCCCAAGGGGAAGAAGGACTCAAAGCCCAGGAAGCCGAGGTCTGACAGGGGAGTGCCGCGCAAAAAAGGGATGCCTCTTACCATCTGAGTTTTTCAAAGCCATGTACTAGAAACTGCCGTAAATTTTATAAAATATTGCTAATTCAACAAGTTATGTAAATTAATCGATTTATAGAACTCTTTCAAACCAGTACAATGTACTAACCATCAGTTTCACTCAAGACAGCCTGCAGACTTCCGCTGCTCAAATCAGAGCTGCCGCATGCCAGCGCAGGCTGCCGCTAAAAATCCGGATGTTTTCGTATGAAACAGCGCCGGAATCATTCTTGGTTTTAATTGCTTTCAGCTCGTCCTCGGACGACTTCTTACAGCGATGGCACTTGAAGATGTTTCAGGAAAATCTGAAGCGTCATTTCTAGTACATAACTGTAAAACTGAAATCTTACCAAACATTCACAATTTTTATGAAATCGCGAGGGTATTCCTAAAACCTAACCTCATCTTTCATCATTTGAATAATATTCAAATGCTTTACTCCGCTTCGTTCCTGCAGGAGCAAATCCATTGTGAGCAGGTATTTCGGATAGCCGTCACGAATCGACTCCAGAGAGGCGTATTCCCGATTCTCTGTAATATTATTGCCGTCCGCATTGAACCTTTCGTTGTAAATAGTTTTTGCTACCTGAACATAACAGTAATTTCTATTGGCATCCCGCAGAATGAAATCAACCTCAAGCTTGCCTATCCTGCCGATGCTTACTGAGTACCCCAGGCTTCTTGCGTAGTTGTAAACAATATTTTCCAGCGCAGGACCATAATTGATATTGTTATCTGTGTTTTTCGAGTAGTAGAAAGCGAGATCTGTAAGGTAATATTTTTCCTCTCCATTCAGTGACTTCCGGCTTTTCATGTCAAACCGGTTGCATCTGCTGATGATCCGTGCATTTTCCAAAATCGAAAGATAATTGTACAGAGTCTCTTTACGAACTGGCCCGTCACTAATGTCTGACAGAGCTCTGCAAAGTCTGCTTATAGAGGTAGTAGCACCAAAGTTGTTGATGATATATACCATCAGTTTGTTAAACAGCTGCTTGTGACGAATCTTTTTATTTCTACGTATATCTTTTTCATAGATTTCATCAATGACACTTTCTGTATAAGAATGTTTATCTTCATAGGAATCAAATCTGACTGCATAAGGAAATCCGCCTTCGCGGATATAGCTTACGAATTCATTCTCCAGATGAACTGATATTTCCTTGCCCAAAAATGCCTTCATTCCAAGATATTCGCTGAACGAAAGTGTAGAGATTTCGAATTCTATATAACGTCCGGTAAGTTTTGTTGCGAGTTCCCCTGACAGGAGATAGCCATTGCTGCCAGTAATAAAAATGGAGAATCCTTCTTCACGCAAAGCATTTATGGTCTCTTCAAAGCCAACCACGTTCTGAATTTCATCAATGAACAGATATTTGATACTGTCCCTGTCACACTGTTCTGACTTTAGGTCTATGACATTTTCAAGAGCATCAGTCGTACGGATTTTCTTGTGCGGACGCAAATCGAGAGAGATAAAAATGATATTTTTTCTATCAACTCCCCTCTCAATAAGTTCGTCTGCAATCATACGCATTATGGAGGACTTACCGCATCGTCTTACTCCGATCAGAACTTTTATGATTTCAGTTTCATCATAAAATCCCCTAATCTTCTTCAAATACATTTCTCTCTTATATAATTTCTGTTTAACCATGTATTAAAAATATCCATTGATTTTTTAAAATTATAACAGAAAAATGGCTCATAACCGTACTAATCTTAAAAAAAATAAATTTAGTACGGTTATGAAACCATTTTACTCAAGGAGCATCTTATATCAAGCTTCGAATTAGTTGCAGAGAATTATATATAAAATTTAACGGTCTTAAGTATATGAATATTGCTTACTGACAAGCTTCAATTTTTGTCTCATAACCGTACTAATCTGCAAAAAATGCAAATTAGTACGGTTATAAACCGGTTTTAGGCATATGTCAGGGCTTTCGTAACATGATCGATAAAACAGATTTTTCGCTGTGTAACACTGAGCCTGATGCCTGCACTGCGCAATCATCACTTCCAAAATAGCCTTATAACCGTACTAATCTGCAAAAAATGCAAATTAGTACGGTTATAAACCGGTTTTCAGCACATGTCTGGCTTCCGCGGCAGCCAGACCAAACTGCATTTTCCTGTAAGACGCTGATCCTTATGCACGGCTCCTCCGGCAACGTATCCAAATTGGTCTCATAACCGTACTTTTTTGCCAAAAAATCAAATTAGTACGGTTAGCGCAGGTTTTCAGCAGATATCAGGACTTCCGGAACAGCCCATTAAAATATACCCAGCGGAGTGGACACGACAGAAATTGGGTTACCCTTAATTCGGACACCTAAAATTAGCTAACCCAAAAAAGCGGACACCTCACATCAGGCAGAAAGTTTCACACAGATCGCTGCTCCTTATTATGCATGCTGCGGGGCAGCGGAGCCGCTTGAATGCCGGACAGGAATTGAAACATCCAAAAGAGCAGGTAAAATAGTGCCCCGTTCACCGCAATTCCGGAACTGCGTCCCATGGATTCCCTCTTTGAGCCCACGCTCGTATCATTCCTCATCGTCTGCCCGCTCCTCTTCCTCTCGGGGCTCGTTGACTCGATCGCAGGAGGCGGCGGGCTCATCTCGCTCCCTGCCTTCATGCTCACCGGCATGCCGATGCACGCGAGCCTTGCGACCAACAAGCTCTCGTCGACCTTCGGGACAGCAGTCGCCGCGGCAAGGCTCTTCCGGAACGGGCTTATCGACCTGAGGCTCGCCCTGCCCGCGGTAATCGCGGGAGGCGCGGGATCCGCGCTCGGATCGAGCCTCTCCCTCATCATGCCCGAGGCCCTCATCGAGAAAATACTGCTGTTCGTGCTCCCGGCCGCAGCGTTCCTGGTGCTGAACAAACGGCTCTTCAGGGACAACCCGGACTCCGGGAATCACATCCATTCAGCGAAGACATACACCATCGTCATCCTGACTGCGCTCATTGTCGGATCCTATGACGGGCTCTACGGCCCCGGGACAGGATCGTTCCTCATCATTGCCTTCACGGTCTTCGCGAAAATGCCGATCATAAAGGCGAACGGCCTTGCGAAGGCGATAAACCTCACAACCAACATCGCGGCGCTTGCGGTGTTCCTCATCCACGGCCAGGCCGTCATTGCGCTGGGGCTTGCGGGTGCCGCCTGCAGCATTGCCGGCAACTACATCGGAACAGGGCTTGCGATGTCAAAGGGAGCAAGGATAGCAAGGCCGGTGCTCATAGCGGTCCTGACGCTTATCCTCATCAAGATCATCGGCGGGCTTTAGCCGCGGCTACGAGAGCACTCGAAAGCGCCGGCACGCATGTGAGGCTCCGCGCCGGGATGCCGGCCTGCCTGGAGAAATGTGCCGGAAACTGCTGTACTTCCGGGCAGAAAAAGCAGACAGCCGCGGCTCCTGCATCAGAAAGCCATAAGGGAAAAGGCTCTGCTTTTCCCGGACCCTCGGGCTCATTCAGCCAGATCATTCATCAGCAGAAAATCCTTCAGCCTGATATGCCTGACGGCGCTCGTGGAGTAATCGATATCGTCGTTGGTTATGATGATCCTGCTGTCAGTCTGGCTTATATTCCCGAAAGCCGAGAACTCCCTCTGGTATGCCTTTTCCTCGGCAACGCTGCAGGCAGCCTGCACGAAGTAACGTTTGCCGTCTTTCTCTGCAAGGAAATCGATCTCACGCCCGTTATTGTCGTAGACGGAAACGGTGTATCCCATGTAGATCAGCTCATTGCAGACAACGTTCTCAAGGTTATGTGTCAGGTCATAGCGGCCGTCATGGCATCTGATGGAATTCAGCGCCACATCGCAGTCGTAAAGCTTCCTGCTCTTGCTGAGTTCAGATAATATGAAGTGACCCCACGGCTGTAGCATCGCGGATTCACCTGTATACTACTGATTGTACTAAGGCAGTTGTAACAAGGGTTTACCGCATACAGAAGGAGATCACTAATGCAACGTTTAGTCGCCATC
>JAEEGJ010016459.1_pt1 | contig 16958 bp, 18 predicted proteins | sample 8958761 | NCBI WGS metagenome assembly JAEEGJ01 (sample SAMN16246546, study PRJNA631951) | gut metagenome | biome: gut microbiome; feature: rumen; material: RS-attached | host: Bos | place: Iran: Karaj | collected 2018-10 | reverse complement strand
AAAAGTACGACAACCTGCTCATCGTGCGCACAATGAGCAAGGCGCATTCCCTCGCGGGAATACGCGCGGGCTGGGCGATGGGCTGCGAGAATATCATCACCGCGCTCAATACGGTCAAAAACTGCGTCAATTCCTATACGGTCGACCGCATAGCTCAGGCTGGAGCCGCCGCCGCCCTGCGCGACAGGGAGTATTTTGAGTCGACCCGCCGCCGCGTCATCGCGACGAGGGAAAGATCAGCCGCCGCGCTGCGCGCTCTCGGCTTTGATATGACGGACTCGAAGGCGAATTTCCTCTTCGTAAGGCACCCGGACTTCCCGGCGAAGGAGCTGTTTATGAAGCTCCGCGAGCGGGGGATACTCGTCAGGTACTTCGATCTGCCGCGCGTAAGCGACCGCCTGCGCATCTCGATAGGGACGGACGGGGACATGGAGACGCTCGTCGCCGCTGTCGCGGACATTATCGGGAAGCGGCGCTGACGAACCGAAACGACAAACGGATACCGGGTCTTCCGGTATCCGTTTTTTGCGCCATTCCGGCCCTGCGGCAGGCCACGCGGAGGCAATCGACATAATAATTTAATAATTTCTCTGTTGCCAAGAAAGCATATATATTATATAATATCATAGTTTAGTATACTGTGAGAAACTATACGGTTTACATAACACTTATGACAACCAGCCGACAGGGGGCCGGGATATGGAGTTTATAAATACCGCGGCATCGTTTATATGGAGCAACATCCGATCCATAGGGATAGCGGACATACTTGACATGGTCATCGTGGCCTTCCTGGTATACCGCGTCCTCAGCTGGGTCGTGCGCTCGGGCAGCGCGAGAGCGATAAGGGGCATCATACTCGTCATAATCGTCCTCTGGGTCGCCACGCTCCTCGATATGAAGGTCGTCAGCTTCCTCATGGGCAAGATAGTCGAACTCGGACTTCTCGCTCTGATAGTCATCTTCCAGCCGGAGCTGAGGCGCATGTTCGAGAAGGTCGGCAGCGCGAAGTACACCTCGATCTTCAGCCGCTCCGGCGTCTCGCGCGAGCTCGAGTCGGCCATAGACCAGACTGTCCTCGCCTGCACGGACCTTTCCCGCACGAAGACGGGCGCGATAATCGTTTTCGAGCGCACCGTCGCTCTCGACGAGATAAGCAAGACCGGCACCTCGATAGACAGCGTCGTGCAGGCCGAGCTTCTCAAGAATATATTCTATCCCAAGGCTCCGCTGCATGACGGCGCGGTCATCATACGCAATTCGAGGATAATGGCCGCAGGGTGCATGCTCCCGCTCTCTTCCAATCCGAACCTGAGCAGGGATCTCGGCATGCGGCACAGAGCGGGCATAGGAATGAGCGAGGCGAGCGACGCGGTCGTCGTCGTCGTCTCGGAGGAAACGGGCGGTCTCTCCGTCGCAGTCGACGGCATGCTCAAGCGCCATCTGACGCTGGAGCTTTTCGAGAAGCTGCTTCGCAACGAGCTTCTCAACGAGGGCGCCGAGCAGGAAAAGAAGAAGAAAAAGACGGCCGCGAGGGTGAAGAAAAATGAAAAAAACTAAGGCCAACAAGATTCTGACGAGCCGGGCGTTCTTCATCGTCGTCTCGATCCTGGTATCCATATTCCTCTGGCTCTACGTCGTGAACGTCGAAAACAACGAGATCGACGTGACCGTCCCGGATATTCCGGTGACGTTCATCGGGGCCGACGATATCCTTGCCGACAGGCAGCTCCTCGTCAAAGATCAGGGGACGCAGAACGTCTCGCTGACGATCCGCTGCAAGCGCAGCCAGGCCACGAAGATGAAAAGAGACAACTTCGAGGTGACGGTCGATCTGACCGACATCCGCTCGACGGGCACGCATGACAGGATATACGACGTCAAGCTCCCGGAGGACGTCTCCGAGAAGGATACGCTCATAATCGGCAAGAGCCCGGAATACGTGACGGTCGATATAGTCAAGCTCAGCAGCAAGCCCGTCCCGGTCTACGGCCTGCTCAACGGCGGGGCAGCCGAGGGCTACATGGTCAAGCAGCTCGAATTCTCGCCGGCCACGGTCATGGTCAGCGGACCTGAGGAGGTCATCGCGAGGATAGACCGAGCCAACGTCGTCATCGAAAGGGAAAACCTCAATAAGACCATAACCGAGCAGCGTTCCTTCCAGCTTGTCGACAGAGACAACCAGCCCGTAGAGTCTGCCGAGATAGACACCGACGTCGATATGATCGACGTGACCGTGCCCATCGTCATGTATAAGGACGTGCCGCTTAGCATCGATATCATCGAGGGCGGCGGCGCGAAGGAGTCCAACGCCATCGTGGAGATCGAGCCCGCGAAGATAACGCTCGCCGGCGATGCGGAGCTCCTCGAAGGGCTCAATAAGATCACGCTCGGCGCCATAGACCTTGCGGACTTCGAGAGCACCTATACCGGGACCTACCAGATAAAGATCAACAACGATCTCGAGAATATCTCCAAGACCAATGAGGCGACCGTGACGGTCAACCTCCGCGGCCTGACCGTAAAGCACGTGCAGGCCAAGAACATAACCTGCATCAACGTCACCGAAGGCTACAGCGCCGAGGTCAAGACCCTGTTCCTCGACGTCAAGGTGCGCGGGCCGGAGGGCGTCGTCAAGCTCGTCGACACATACTCCATCAGCGTCTACGCCGATCTCGCCGACCTCGGCACCTACACGGGCAACAAGCAGGTGCCCGCCAAGGTCTATGTCGACGGGTACGACGACGTGGGCGTCATAGGCTCCTACGACGTCGTCATCTCGGTCGAGCAGAAGACCGGGGACGAGTAAGGGTAAAGGAGGACGGCGCCTTGACTTCCCAGGGAACGGTAAAAAAGATACTGCCCGACGGGAGGGCGGTCGTCGAGGTCACGCGGCAGTCGGCCTGCGGGCATAACTGCGCCGAGTGCTCGAGCCTGTGCGGCGCGTCGGGCGCGATAAGCTCCGTCGCGGAAAATCCCGTCGGCGCCCGCGTCGGGGAGACGGTGACCATCGAGACCCCGTCGAAGAAGATAATCTCCGCCGCGGCTCTGGTCTACATCGTGCCGCTGGCGCTGCTCATACTCGGCTACGCCGCCGCCGCGCTTCTCGGAGCGAGCGAGGGCAGGGCGCTGATAGGGAGCCTCATAGGCTTCGCCGTCGGCGTGGCGGTAGTCGTCCTCGTCAACAGGTTCGCCCGCCGCAACAGGGGCGTCGAAGTGACCATCACGTCAGTAAACGGACCGGAGGGGTGAAATGTACGGATACGTCAGACCGGCAAAGGACGAGCTGCTCGTTAAGGAATACGACGCCTTCCGCGCCGCCTACTGCGGTCTTTGCCACAGCCTGAAAAAGAAATACGGCGCCGCGGCGAGATTTGCACTCAGCTACGATCTGACCTATCTCGCCATGCTCTACTGGGAGCCCGGAGATCTCTGCACGGACCGCAGACGCTGCCCCGCTTCGCCGCTTCGGAAAAAGGACTGCGCCTGCATCTGCCCGGCGCTGGATAAGGCGGCCGCCGTCGCGGTCATCCTCGCAAGGGGCAAGCTCGCCGATACAATGTCGGACGAGGGCTTTTTCAGAAGGCTCCGCGCATGGCCCGCTTATCTGGCGGCAAAGCGCTGGGCCCGGAAGGCGGCCCTGCCCGAATACGACGGGCTCGTAAGGACCAGACTCGCCGAGCTCGCCGAGCTGGAAAAGCAGGGCTGCAGCTCGATAGACATGGCGGCGGACAAGTTCGCGCTCTGTCTGGCCGCCGCCGGCAGGCTAGACGGGGACGAGACGCGCGGCCGCATCCTCTCACAGATACTCTACCACACGGGCCGCATCATCTATATCCTCGACGCCTACGCGGACCTCGAGGAGGACAGAGCCAGGGGCAGGTACAACGCTGTTGCCGCGCGCTATATGGAAGACGGCGTCCTCGACGACGCCGAGAAGGAGCTCATCCGTGAGACGCTCGCGGATTCCATGGCCATGATGGCCGCCGATTTCGAGCTTCTGCCCGAGACGGTCTATACTCCCGTGCTCCGCAATATCATAACTCTCGGCCTGCCGAGGACGGCGCAGCTCGTGCTCGACGGGAAGTTCAGACCCGATAACCGCCGCGAACCCGACTGAAAGACAGACAGGAGAACCAGATGAAGGATCCGTACAGCGTACTGGGAGTTTCGCCCTCGGCTTCGCCCGAGGAGATAAAGAGAGCCTATCGCGACCTCGTCCGCAAGTATCACCCGGACAATTATCACGATAATCCGCTCTCCGATCTGGCCCAGGAAAAGATGAAAGAGATAAACGAGGCCTACGACGCCATCCAGAAGGGGCAGGCAGGCTCCTCCTCTTCCGGGGGCGGCTATTCGTCGGGCTACGGCTCGGCCTATTCCTCCGGCGGGTCGTCGGCCTCCGGCTACGACACCTCCGGCGGGGTATACGCCCGCGTGCGTCAGGCGATAAACATGGGCAACGTGTCTTACGCCGAGTCGCTCCTGCGCGGAGTGAGCGATCACGACGCGGAGTGGAACTTCCTCATGGGCAGCATATGCTACCGCAAGGGGTGGATGGACGAGGCGCGCAGATACTATACGACCGCCGTCCAGATGGACCCGACCAACGCCGAGTATTCGACCGCGCTCAACTATATGAACGGCTCCGGCAGCTATTACAGGGCACCCGCCTCCGGCGGGAACATGGACGCCTGCTCCTGCTGCTCGTCGCTGATGCTGGCCGACTGCTGCTGCGAATGCATGGGCGGCGACCTGATCCGCTGCTGCTGAGGTGAGGGGAAAGGCGAGAAAGCCCGCGGTATCCGCGCTCTGCGCGGCGCTGGCCGCGGCGCTGCTGATCTTAGGCTCCATGCTGCCGACGGGGAAGATTGCCTTCTCCGCCGTCGCCGGGCTTGCGACGGCCGCGGCCCTCATCGAATGCGGGTATCTTTATTCCGTGTTCGAATTCATCGTAGCCGCCGCGCTCGGGCTGCTGCTCGCGCCGTCGAAGGCTCCGGCAGTCATGTTCTGCCTGCTCTTCGGGTGGTATCCGATAGTCAAGAGCCTAGTCGAGAAGCTGAAAAGCCGCGCTGCGGAGTATCTGCTCAAGTTCGCGGTCATCCTTGCGGTGATAGGCGTATTCTTCGTGCTGGTCAGGCTCAGCGTCGGGGAGCTTTCGCTTCCGGATCATTCGAAGCTCGTCGTCGCGGGCGCCGCGGTGATAGCATTCTTCGCGTATGATTTCTGCTTTTCGGGGCTCATTCGAGTCTATATCCGCCGTGTGCGGGGAAGGATGAAGTGAAATGATCAAAAGTATGACAGGATACGGAAATGCCAAGGGCGTCTGCGGCGACCTTGCGCTGACCGTCGAGATAAAGAGCGTCAATAACCGCTTCCTCGACGCCTCCGTGCGCCTTCCGAGGCTCTATTCCTTTGCCGAGGAATCGGTGCGCGGCGCCGTCGCGGCCAAGGTCGGCCGCGGCAAGGTCGACGTATGGGTCGGCGTGGAGAATGCCGGCACCGCCGACGTAAAAGTGACGCTCAACGAGCCTCTCGTCGAGGCTTACAGGGCGGCGTTCAATCAGATGTTCGAGAAGTGGGGCATCCCCGACGACTCGTCCGCGGCTCTCTTCGCGCGCCTGCCCGACGTATTCGTCGTCGAAAAGCAGGAACTCGACGAGGAGGCTTTTCAGGCGGGCCTTGCCGCCGTCGTGGCTGAGGCTCTGGAGGCCTTCAACGCGATGCGGGAGAGAGAGGGCGCCAAGCTCGCCGACGATCTTCGCACCAAGCTCGACAATCTTGAGCAGATGCGTCAGGCCGTCGCGGCCCGCTCGCCGGAGTCCGTCGCCCAGTGGCGCGACAAGCTCACAAAGCGCATAACGGACCTGCTCGAGGGCAAGGAGATAGACGAGCAGCGCATCCTGACCGAGGCAGCGCTCTTTGCCGAGAAGGTCGACGTGGACGAGGAGCTCGTCCGCCTCGGCAGCCATATAACGCAGTTCCGCGGCATGCTCGACGCGGGCGGCGCCGTCGGCCGGAAGCTGGACTTCCTCGTGCAGGAGATGAACCGCGAGGCCAATACGACGGGTTCGAAGTGCACGGACCTCGAGATAACCCGCATCGTGGTCGACATGAAGGCGGAGATAGAGAAGATACGCGAGCAGATCCAGAACATCGAATAGGGAGGCGGAAGCTTTGAAGCTTTTCAGCATAGGTTTCGGCAACCTCGTCTCGGCGGACCGCGTCGTCGCGGTCGTGAGCCCGGAATCGGCCCCGATAAAGCGCATCATAACAGACGCGCGCGATCAGGGCATGCTCATCGACGCGACCTACGGCAGGCGCACCCGCGCCGTGCTCATAGCCGACAGCGGCCATATAATCCTTTCCGCCCTCCAGCCGGAGACGGTCGGCGGACGCATGACGGAGCCTGATGAAGAGGAGGAGCAGAGCAATGAGCAATAAAGGCAAGCTTTTCGTTATATCCGGTCCCTCCGGAGCGGGCAAGAGCACGGTCATCGCCCGCCTGCTCAAGCGGCTGGACAACACGTATTTCTCCATTTCCGCGACGACGCGCGAGCCGCGCCGCGGCGAACGCAACGACATAGACTACCACTTCGTTTCCCGCAAGAAGTTCGAGGACATGATCGCCAAGGACGAGCTCCTCGAATGGGCCGAGTACGTCGGCAATTATTACGGGACGCCCGCAGCCCCCGTCGATGAGAAGCTGAACGCCGGCTACGACGTCATCCTCGATATCGAGACCAAGGGCGCGGCCTCCGTCATGAAAAAGCGCCCGGAGGCGATAGGGATATTCCTCTTCCCGGGCAGCTACGAGATCCTCGAACAGCGCCTCAGAGCCCGCAGCACGGACTCCGACGAGGCCATAGCCCGCCGCCTCGAGCAGGCGCGGCGCGAATGCGAGAAGGTCGATATGTACCAGTACGTGATCATAAACGACCGCGTCGAGACGGCGGCGGACGAGGCCGTGGCCATAATGACCGCGGAAAAATGCCGCACCGCCGAGCGCAGACACTATTTCGATTGATCCGGGCCGCAGCCCGCTCATATAAATCAAACCGGGCGCAAGCCCGCATGAAAGGATATGTCGGAAAATGATGCTTTATCCCCCCATGAGCTCTCTGCTCGAAAAGGTCAACAGCAGGTATCTGCTCGTGAACGCCGTCGCAAAGCGCTCCCGCGAGATAGCCGAGGAGGCAGAGGAGCGCGGCGAATCCCTCGATCAGAAGCCCGTCTCGATAGCCATCAACGAGGTCGCCGAGGGCAAGTACGGCGCCTCCATCCGCAAGGAATACCTGTAAGCGCCAGTGGCCCTTATCGCTTCCGTCGCCGTAGATGCCGCGACCTTCGCCATAGACAAGCTCTACGATTACGCCGTTCCCGCCGATCTTGAGGCGGGGACGAAGCCCGGAGTGCGCGTAAAAGCGCCCTTTTCCAAGGGCAACAGGCAGGTCGAGGGCTTCGTCTTCTCCGTGAGCGAGGGCGAAGCGAAAGGGCTCAAGGAGCTTCGCTCCGTCGAGGACGGGGAGCCGCTGGTCTCAAAAGACTTCCTCGAGCTTGCGAAATGGATGAAGTCCCGCTTCTTCTGCACGCTCTATGAGGCCGTGCGCGCCATGCTGCCTTCGGGTGTGTGGCGCCTTTCCGGTGACAGGACGACCGAGCTCGCGAGGCTCGCCGCCGCTCCGGAGGAGGCTCTCGCGCAGGCGGAGAAGAAGGCGAAAAAGGCTCCGCAGCAGGCTGAGCTGCTCCGCCTGCTGGCCCAGCTCGGCGAGGCTTCTTCAAAGGAGCTCACATACTTCACGGGAGCATCACGCCAGAGCCTGAAAGGCCTTGAAAGGCAGGGCCTTATCGAGCTTCTCAAGATCCCGGCCTACCGCCGGCCTGCCTATTCCGAGGGCGCCTCGCGCTCCATGGAGGAGCTGACGGAGGAGCAGGCCCGCGCCTTCGAGGGCATTGCCGCCCTCATGGACGGGACTGCCCGCGCCGCGCTCCTGCGCGGCGTGACGGGCTCCGGCAAGACGGCGGTCTATATCCGCCTCATCGCCCGCGCCATAGAGCGGGGCGGCAGGGCGATAGCCCTCGTGCCGGAGATAGCTCTGACCCCCCAGCTCGTTGCGACCTTCCGCCTCCATTTCGGCGACGCTGTCGCCGTTTTGCACAGCTCCCTGACGCAGGCCGAGCGGCTCGACGAGTGGCGCCGGATAAGGGACGGGCTCGTGAACGTCGTCGTAGGGACGCGGAGCGCCGTCTTCGCGCCGGTCGAGGGTCTGAAGCTCCTCATAATCGACGAGGAGCAGGAGCTGACCTACAAATCCGAGATGACCCCGCGCTACCATGCGCGGGACGTCGCCAAATTCCTCTGCGCGCGGTCGGGAGCGCTGCTGCTCCTCGGCTCCGCGACGCCGTCCGTCGAGACAAATTATCTCGCCGAGACGGGGCGCTATCCGCTCTTTCGTCTGGAAAAGCGCTATAACGAGATGACTCTTCCCGAGGTCGTCATCGTCGATATGCGCGCCGAGCTCAAGGCCGGCAATGGCGGAAGCGTCAGCGGCAGGCTCCGCGAGGAGCTTGAAAAGAATATCGAGCGCGGCGAGCAGTCCATCCTGTTCATAAACCGCCGCGGAACGAATAACCTCGTTTCGTGCCCCGAATGCGGCTTCATGCACACCTGCCCCAACTGCAGCGCGCGCCTCGTCTATCACGGGGCCAACGGCCGCCTGATGTGCCATTACTGCGGCTATTCCCGCCCCGCCGAGCGCACCTGCCCGGAGTGCGGCGGGCGCATGAAGTTCTTCGGGACGGGGACGCAGAAGGTCGAGGACGAGCTCGAGGAGCTTTTCCCCGGCGTGCCAATGCTCCGCATGGACGCGGACAGCGTCTCCGCAGCCAACTCGCACGACGAGATACTGTCCGAGTTTTCAAAAAAGAAGATACCTATCCTCATCGGGACGCAGATGGTCACCAAGGGCCTCAACTTCGACGACGTGACGCTCGTCGGCGTGCTCTCTGCCGACCAGATGCTCTATACCGGCGACTGGCGCGCGCAGGAGAGGACGTTTTCCCTCGTCACGCAGGCCATCGGCCGAAGCGGACGCGCCAAAAAGGCCGGCCGCGCCGTCATACAGACCTTCACGCCCGAAAACGACGTCATCCGCTGCGCCGCAGCGCAGGACTACGACGCTTTTTACCGCTCCGAGATAAAGCTTCGCGAGCTGAGCGGTACGCCGCCCTTTTCCGAGCAGTACGCCGTCTTCGCCTCCGGCGAAGACGAGGAGGCGGTCATAGCCTGCTGCCGCGAGATAAAGGCCGCTTTTCTGAGCTCCCTCGGGGAAAACTCCGGCGCGAGAGTGCTCGGCCCGGTCCCTGCTGCGGTAGTCAGAGTGCAGGGGAGATACCGCTACCGCGTCTACGTCGATACCGCGCCGGATCCCGCCGTCCGCGGCCTTATAGCCGGCGCGATACGCAAATATTCCAAGGACAGGAGATTCAGGGGCGTCGCCCTCTTCGGCGACGTCGATCCGATAGATTGAGGTGCAATATGGGACTGAGAAACATCGTTAAAAAGGGAGATCCCTCCCTGCTGAAAAAGAGCCGCGAGGTGACGAACTTCGATGCGAGGCTCGCCGCCCTGCTCGACGACATGCGCGAGACGCTGCTCCAGGCAAACGGCCTCGGCCTCGCCGCGCCGCAGGTCGGCGTCCTCCGCCGCGTCTGCCTCGTCATCGAGACCAACACCGATCCCGAGGAGATCATCGAGCTCATCAATCCCGTCATCATAGAGTCCGAGGGCGAGCAGACCGACAGAGAAGGCTGCCTTTCGCTCCCCGGCGTCTGGGGCATAGTCAAGCGTCCGGAGCGCGTAAAGGTCGCCGCTCAGGACAGGAACGGCAACTGGTTCGAGCGCGAGGGAGAGGGCCTGACGGCCCGCTGCTTCTGCCATGAGATAGACCACCTGAGCGGAGTCCTCTTCGATTCCGTGGCCGAGCGCATCCTCAGCCCCGAGGAGGTCGAGCGCCTCGCCGCCGAGGAGGAAGAAGAGATGGACGGGGAAGCCGAATGAGGATAGTCTTCATGGGCACGCCCGACTTCGCGGTCGCTTCGCTTCGAGCGCTCTGCGCCGCGGGGCACGACGTAGCCGCCGTCGTGACGAAGCCCGATATGCCCAAAAACCGCGGCATGAAGCTCATGCCGAGCCCTGTCAAAAAGGCCGCGCTCGAGCTCGGCCTGCCCGTATATACGCCCGAAAAGATAAAGTCCGCAGAGACGGCGGAGCTGCTCGCTTCCTTCGGCGCGGACGTCTTCGCGGTCGTCGCCTTCGGGCGGCTGCTGCCGAAGCATATCCTCGATATGCCGCGCCTCGGCTGCGTGAACGTCCATGGCTCGCTTCTGCCGAAATACCGCGGCTCCGCGCCCGTGCAGTGGACCGTCCTGAACGGCGAAAAGACCGCCGGCGTGACGACCATGCTCCTCGACGAGGGCATGGACACCGGCGCGATGCTGCTCTCCGAGTCCGTCGAGGTCGGAGAGTATGAGAGTTTCGGGAGCCTCTATGCGAGGCTTGCCGACGTCGGCGCGGAGCTCCTCGTCAGGACCCTCGCCGGCCTGGAGGACGGCTCGGTCGTTCCCGTGCCTCAGGATGAAGCGCTCGCATCCAACGCCCCTCCCGTAACGAAGGACATGTGCCCCGTTGACTGGGAGAAGAGCGCGGTTGACATAATTAATAAGATCAGAGGACTCGACCCTGTGCCGGCCGCCAACGCCGACATTGCAGGGGTCAGATTCAAGCTCTTCGGAGCGAGGCCGACCGGCCGCCGCTCCGGCCTTCCGGCGGGCTCAGTCGCCGGGACGGACAAGCTGGGGATAGAGGTCGTCTGCGGCGGCGGGGAGACCCTCGTCATTACCGAGCTGCAGGCTCCGGGCGGCAAGCGCATGAAGGCCGCCGACTATCTCCGCGGCCATCCGCTCGCATGACGGCGAGAGAGGCCGCGCTGAAGGCGCTCGCCGCCTTCGAAAATGGGCAGAGCCCCGAGGCCGCCGTCGACGGCTTCAGACTTGAGCCGCGCGAAGCCGCGCTGGCGCGCCGGATCTGCGCCTGCGTGCTGACGAACAGGCTGCTTATCGATCTCTGGATAGGGAAGCACGTCGGCCGTCCGCTCGAAAAGCTTCAGCAGCGCCTGCTCGACGCACTTCGCCTGACCGCCGCGCAGATAGCCTGGTTCGACAGGGTGCCCAACTCCGCCGCCGTGAACGAGGGAGTTAAGCTTGTACGAACTTATGTAAACTCAGGCGCAGCAAAGCTCGCAAACGCAGTGATGCGCCGAATGGCAGAGGACGGTCGTCCTCCCAAGCCTAAGGGCGCGGATGCGGCGAGCGTGGAATTCAGCTGCCCGGTCGAGCTGTATCAATATTATGTAAACAATTACGGGGCTGAGACCGCTCTGGGGATCGCAAAAGCCCAGAATGAGCTCCCGCCGGTCTATGCCCGTGTAAATACCTTAAAGACGACGCCGGAGGCGCTTATCGAGCGCCTTGCGGGCGAGGGAGCGCAGGCCAAGGCCCACCCCTGGCTTCCTGGGACGTTCGAGGTCGGCCTCTCCGGGAGCGTGGAGGCCCTTGCGGCCTTTCGCGAAGGCCTTTTCTTCGTGCAGGACCCGGCCGCGACGCTCGCCGTCCTCGCGGCGGTTCCGTCTCCGGGGATGCGCCTTCTCGACGCATGCGCCTCGCCCGGCGGCAAGAGCTTCGCCGCCGCGCTTGAGATGCGCGGGGAGGGGAGCATAGTCTCGCGCGACATATCCGAAAAGAAGCTGCGCCCTATTATTGAAGGCGCGCAGCGGCTTGAAGTTGACATAATACACACAGAAGCCCGCGACGCCTCGAAGGACGCGCCGGGGGAGGGCTTCGATACCGTCCTCGCGGATGTGCCGTGCTCCGGCTTCGGGACCGTACGCAAGAAGCCCGAGATAAGATATAAGCCTCTCGCCTCTGTCGCCGCGCTGCCGGAAAAGCAGCTTGCGATCCTTAATAACCTCGCGGGCGCGGTGAAGCCGGGCGGCGTGCTCCTGTATTCGACCTGCACCCTTATCAAAGAGGAAAACGAGGGCGTCACGGACGCATTTCTTGCCGGCAGACCCGATTTTGAGCCGGAGGCCTTCTCTCTTCCCGGCGCCGGCCGCTGCGACGGCCGCGTGACGCTTCTTCCCGGAAAGCTCGGAACGGACGGATTTTATATATGCAAAATGAGACGAAAAAAGATATAAAGTCCCTGCTCCCGGGCGAGCTTGAGGCGGAATTCGCCGCGCTCGGGCTGCCTAAGTTCCGCGCGAAGCAGGTCTTCAAATGGCTTTCGTCGGGAGTCTCCTCCTTTGAGGAGATGACCGATCTCTCCAGGGACCTGCGCGCGAAGCTGGACGGGCTTTACGATATAACATCTCCGGTCGTTCTGCGCCGCCAGACCTCCGCTTCCGACGGGACGGAGAAGTTCCTCTGGGGCCTTGCCGACGGCAACGCCGTCGAGAGCGTCCTCATGTGCTACGACTACGGCAACAGCGTCTGCGTATCCTCGCAGGTCGGCTGCAATATGGGCTGCGCCTTCTGCGCCTCGCGCGGGGGCAAGGTCAGGGACCTGCGCCCCTCCGAGATCCTCGATCAGGTGCTTTGGACGGAGAAGGAGACGGGGAAAAAGGTCTCGAACATAGTCATGATGGGCATAGGCGAGCCGCTCGACAATTTCGAGAACGTCGAGCGCTTCCTGCGTCTGGTCAACTGCCCCGAGGGGCTGAACATAGGCATGAGGCACATCTCGCTCTCGACCTGCGGCCTCGTCCCGGGCATAGACCGGCTCGCAAAGCTCGATCTGCAGCTGACGCTGTCGGTGTCGCTGCACGCGCCGGACGACGAGACGCGATCCTCGCTCATGCCCGTCGACCGCCGCTGGAACATCGCCGAGCTGACGGACGCCTGCGTCAGATACTTTGAAAAGACGGGGCGGCGCATCAGCTTCGAATACGCGCTCATTCGCGGGGTCAACGACTCCGACGCGCAGGCGGACAGGCTCGCCGCGCTGATGAGAAAAGTACGCGGACACGTCAACCTGATCCCTCTCAACGAGGTCGACGGCAGCCCGCTCAAGCCCGGGGATGCAAAGCGCTTCGCCTCCACGCTCAAGGAGCGAGGCGTGAACGTGACGGTCCGCCGGAGGCTCGGCGCGGATATAGACGCCGCGTGCGGGCAGCTTCGAAAACGGAGAATGAAGGAGACGCAATGAGATTTTGGGGTCTTAGCGACAAGGGCTCCGTGCGTCAGGAAAATCAGGACGCCATCCTTGCCGAAAGCTATATTGCCGAATCCGGGATAGAGACGGCCATCCTCGTCGTATGCGACGGGATGGGAGGCGCGAACGCAGGCGGACTTGCCGCCGCGATAGCCTCCGAGACGTTCGTCAAGTATCTCAAGCCCGGTCTCGATCAGGAGATACCGCTCCGCACCCTGCTGACGCGCTGCGCGCTGCTGGCAAACGAGGCCGTGTATGAAAAGGGGCGCTCGTCGGCTGAATTCCGCGGCATGGGGACGACGCTCGTCGCCGCCGTCGGCAACGGGGAGCACATGACCGTCGTCAACATAGGCGACAGCCGCTGCTACCTCGTCCGTGAAAGCGAGATAATCCGCGTCACGACCGACCACTCGCTCGTCGAGGAGATGGTCGAGCGCGGCGAGATAATGCGCGAGGAGGCGTGGCGCCATCCCGGCAAGAACTACATCACCCGCGCCCTGGGGACGGACCGCTCCGCCAGATGCGACGTATTTGAGGTCGATATGCGGGAAGGGGAGTTCCTCCTTCTCTGCACGGACGGCCTGACGAACATCGTCAACCCGCAGGAGATACTTTTCGAGCTCTTTTACGGCGGCGAGACCGAGACGGCGGCCGACCGCATGCTGGAGATAGCGATGTCCCGCGGCGCTCCCGACAACGTCAGCCTCATCCTCTTCGGGAAATAGCCGCTCTTGAACTTAAAGGAAAAACATGGTAGACTGGACCCGGCTTTTTCGGGCCGTCTGATACGCAAAGCCCGCCGCAGGCGCGCGGGCGAACGGAGGACAGCGTATGGACAATGATAAATATATAGGACGCCTGCTCGACGGCCGATACGAGATCAAGGAATGCATCGGCGTCGGCGGAATGGCGGTCGTTTATAAAGCTCTCGACCACCGCCTGAACAGATACGTCGCAGTCAAGCTCCTCAAGGACGAGATGGCGGTCGACGAGGACTTCAGGCGCCGCTTCCACACGGAATCGCAGGCGGTCGCCATGCTCTCGCACGCGAACATAGTCGCCGTGTACGACGTGTCGCGCTCGGCTGACATGGAGTATATCGTCATGGAGCTCATCGAGGGCATCACGCTCAAGCAGTATATGCAAAAGCGAGGCGCGCTCTCGTGGAAGGAGACGCTGCATTTCGCCACGCAGATAACCAAGGCCCTCTCCCACGCTCACAGCCGCGGCATCATCCACCGGGACATAAAGCCCCATAATATCATGATACTGCGCGACAGCAGCGTAAAGGTCGCGGATTTCGGCATCGCCCGTGTCTCCACGACCCAGAACACGCTCACGCGCGAGACGCTCGGCAGCGTGCACTACATCTCTCCCGAGCAGGCCAAGGGCGGCCACGTCGACGCGAGGACGGACATCTACTCCCTCGGCGTGGTCATGTACGAGATGCTGACGGGGCGCCTGCCCTTCGAGGGCGACAGCGCCGTCTCCGTCGCGATACAGCACATAAGCTCCATCCCGCTCTCTCCGCGGGAGATCAATCCCGATATCCCGGTCGGGCTCGAAAACATAACCATGCGAGCCATGAATCCGGATCTCGAAAAGCGATACAGGTCCGCCGACGAGCTGCTGGCTGACCTTGAGAAGTTCCGCAAGGAGCCCTCGACGGAATTCGAGTACAATGAACTCACCTTCACAGCGCCCGGCCTCGAGCCGGAGCCGGAGCCCGAACCGAAGACCCGCGGGTCGTCCCTGCCGAAGGCCTCCCGCGCCGGCGAGATGGACGCCGAGGATTATGCGGCGAGCTCCCGCCGTGCGCGCAGAGTCGCGACGCTGACCGGGATATTCTGCGTTATCGTCTTTATCATCATCCTGCTGCTCTTCCTGAAAACATACCTCTTCAACGATATGTTCACCCCCGCCGAGGACATCAGGGTCCCGCGCTTCGTGGGCCTGAAATATGAGGAAGTGCTCCTCAATCCGACTTATACGGACTATTTCAGATTCGAGCCGACCTACCGCGCCAGCGACGACGTCGCCGAGGGCTATATAATCTCCCAGAAACCCGAGGAGGGCGACCTCGTCAAGAAGAATTCCGACGGCTACCGCGTCAAGGTCGAGGTCTCGACCGGCTCGAACGTCGTCGTGCTCGACGACCTTACGAACAAGTACTATAAGCAGGTCGTCATCGACCTTCAGAAGCTCGATCTCGTCTGTGAGATAGAATCCGTCGAGTCCGAGACCGTGACGGAGGATTATATCATCAGCACCATGCCCGCCGCGGGCGAGACGCTCTATCCGGGCGACACCGTCTTCCTGACGGTCAGCGCCGGGCCGGAGATAAGATACGTCAATATGCCCTGGCTCGTCGGGACGACGCGGCAATATGCCGAGCGCGTCATCGACAGCATGAATCTGACCCTCGGAAGCGTCCGTGTCGCGGCGAGCGAAGCGCCCGAGGGCGAGGTAATATACCAGAGCGTGGATCCCTATTCCTATATCCCGGAGAGAACGAAGGTCAATCTGACCGTTTCGGACGGCTCCAAGACGCCGACGCCGACCCCGACGCCCGAACCGACCCCGACGCCCACCCCGACGCCGGAGGAGACGCCGGAGCCTACGCCCGAGACGACCCCGGATCAGGGCGGCGAGAGCACGCCCGAGCCCACGCCCGACGGCGGGGGAGAGGAACCCGGTCCGGAGCAGCCTCCGGAGGACGGAGACGGCGATGCCTGAGGGCGTCATAGTCAAATCCATAAGCAGCCGCTACTCGGTCAAGACGGACGACGGCATAGTCGTCTGCGGCGCGAGGGGCAGGCTGAAGCTGGATAAAAAGGCCCCGCTCGTGGGCGACAGCGTGGAGATAAGCCTGCTCGCTCCCGCCGAGGGGATGATCGAGTCCGTCGCGCCGCGCCGTAACTCGTTCATACGCCCCTCGGTCGCGAACGTGGACGCGCTCGTCATGGTGTGCGCGGACGTCAATCCCGTGACGGACCCGTTCCTCATCGACAGGATCGCCGCCATAGCCGAGCTCAAGGACTGCGAGCCCGTGGTCGTCGTAAACAAGACCGACCTGAAGCGCAGCGACCGCCTCTTCGGCATCTACTCCGGGGCGGGCTTCACGACTATCCGCACCAGCGCCGCGACAGGCGAAGGGGTGGAGGAGCTGCGCGCGGCGCTCCGAGGCAAAATAAGCGTGTTCACGGGAAACTCCGGCGTCGGGAAGTCGAGCCTTCTCAACGCGCTCGATCCCGGCTTCGCCGCGGCGACGGGCGAGGTCAGCGAAAAGCTCGGCCGCGGACGCCACAAGACCCGCCACGTCGAGCTGTATATGCTCGAAGAAGACACCATGATCATCGATACCCCGGGCTTCTCGTCGTTTGACGCGGAGGAGGGCATACTCCGGAAAACGGACCTGCAGTATGCCTTCCGCGAATTTGCGCCGTATCTGGGAAACTGCCGCTTCAACGACTGCGCCCACGTAAAGGACGAAGGCTGCAGCGTGCTTGCCGCGCTCGCCGAGGGAAAGATAGCTCCGGAAAGGCACGCGAGCTACGTCCGCCTCTATGAGCAGGCGGCGGCCGTGCCGGAATGGGAGCTCAAAGACTGAGAGAAAGAGGGAATTTATGGCCAGAGATCTGACTCAGGGCAAGCCGCTCAAGGGCATACTGCTTTTCTCGCTGCCCAT
>JAEEGJ010016458.1_pt1 | contig 16958 bp, 15 predicted proteins | sample 8958761 | NCBI WGS metagenome assembly JAEEGJ01 (sample SAMN16246546, study PRJNA631951) | gut metagenome | biome: gut microbiome; feature: rumen; material: RS-attached | host: Bos | place: Iran: Karaj | collected 2018-10 | reverse complement strand
ATGCACCAGTTCGTAGGTTTTGGCAACTACGCAAGAATGTTTAAACAGACCGCTTTCCTTTGGTCAATACTTCTTACATTCCTGTTCGTTGTATTCAACATGATCCTGGTTAACCTGGTTGCATTTTTACTTGCTCTTCTTTGCACATCAAGGATCAAAGGCCTTGGGTTCTTCAGAGCAGCTTACTTCCTCCCCAACCTTATCGGAGGAATCGTACTTGGTTACATCTGGCAGTTCATTTTCAGTAACGTTGTCACGAAGTTTACCGGTACTTACTCAATGCTTTCGGACACAAAGACAGCTTTCATCGCTATCATCATCGTATACATATGGCAGTATGCAGGTTACATCATGCTCATCTACATCACAGGACTTAACACAATCCCCGGAGATGTACTTGAGGCATCAGCCATCGACGGAGCTAATCCTCTGCAGACTCTTTTCAATATAAAGATTCCTATGATCGCTCCTACTATTACAATATGTACATTCCTTACTCTTACATCAGCCTTCAAACAGTTCGATGTAAACCTTGCTCTCACAAACGGTAAGGGATCAGTTCAGTTCCTTGGAGAGTATATCGCAAACGGTACAGAGATGCTTGCACTGAACATCTACTCCACTGCGGTAATCAATAACGACTATGCTCTGGGCCAGGCCAAAGCGGTTCTTTTCTTCATCATCCTGGCAGCTGTATCTATCATGCAGGTACGTATATCTAATAAGAAGGAGGTGGAATTATAATGCATACAAAAGAAAAGCCGGCAGCCGTAGCTATAAGATTAGTAATTGCAATAATCATCGCAGCTTATGTATTGTTCCCATTCCTCCTGCTTGTTATTAACTCAGGAAAAGAGACTTCCAATATCACAGCTAATCCTGTAAGCCTTGCAGGATCAAGCCTTGGACAGTTCAGATTCAACATTCACGAAGTTATCAATGACCCTAACTTCCTGTTCTGGAAATCCTTTGGATATTCAGCGCTGATCACGGTTGTATCCCTGGTTCTGCTCTCATTATTCGGAGCAATGGCAGCCTGGGTTATCTGCAGAAACAAGACAGTTTGGTCAACAATCATTTACTTTACCTTCATCGCATCAATGATCATTCCTTTCCAGGTAGTAATGCTTCCACTTATTTCTACCTTCCGTGATGTAGGAAAGTTTATCGGAATTCCAATGCTTCAGTCAGTTCCCGGTATTGTATTTGCTTATCTGGGATTCGGCGGAGCCATGACAGTGTTTATCTTAAACGGCTTTATCAAGGGCGTTCCCTTCGACCTTGAGGAAGCAGCTTCCATCGACGGATGTACACCTGAGCAGACATTCTTCCAGATCATCTTCCCTCTGCTCACACCTGTTATCACAACAGTTACAATCCTCAATGGTATGTGGATCTGGAACGACTACCTTCTTCCTTCAATGATGCTTGGACAGAACGGTAAGGTAATGACAATCCCGATCGCTATCCAGAAGTTCGTTGGATCCTACGTAAAGCGTTGGGATAGAATTCTTCCCGCTGCACTGCTTGCTATCATTCCAATGATCATCATCTTCCTTATCGCACAGAAACAGATCATGGAAGGTATGATAGAGGGTGCTGTAAAGGGCTAAGCTCGTTACCAATAACTTCATATATACATAAAGAAAATCCCGACATTCTGATGAATGTCGGGATTTTTGATGTCGGGCCAAAAGTCTCTGCCAGGCTCAGGGGCCGTACATGTTGTACAGTCGATTCGGGTACGCTCTCGCTCGAGTGTGCTTCGTAGCGGTACTAATGCCCTAAAGGACAGGGCATAAGTGCCGACGAGCACTCACGCCCACTCATCGGCTTGTACAACATGTACGGCCCCTGAGCCTGACAGAGACTTTTGGCCCTGACATCATTAAATGCACATGTCTCTTATATGTTTTGTTTTATCATGTGTTCTTTCAAATACAGAGACACTTATGTCTCCAATTGATAATCTTCTTATATATAGTACAAGTTTTCCCTCAAATGTTTCCCTGTGATCTGAAGTATAAGGAGTAAGGTCAGATAAATTGCCATTATCAATTCCCGCAAGTTCTCCTGCTCCGGTGACCTCTGCCATAATATCTTTTTCCAAAAGACCCTTTGGAATCTTCACAAGAATCTGATATAAATAGCCGGTTTCATTTTGGTCTTCAACAAATTCTGTATCTACACCGGCATCTCTTATAAGCTCAGGTTTCCATAGTTCTACGGATACTTCATCAGTCTCTTTTTCGGAAAGTCCTTCACCCCCCCAGAGCTTACTCCTTACATTAAACTCTTCCTTGGCAAAGCCAGCAGTTGTAATAAACCCGGCTGAAGATCCTCTGATAGGCCATCCGTGTGCTTCTCCCAGATAATCGATTCCGGTCCAGATAAACTGTCCGCACACGTAGCTGTTATCTTCTACAATTTTCCATGCTTCAGGGCTGTGGCCATTTTCGCTTCCAAGAAATGTCTTATTGGGGAAGCGCTTGTGATCCTCAGCATATAGATGTTCCTTGTAGTTGTAACCCACCACGTCCATTTCATCTATAAAGCCAATCCTGCTAGACAGCTCGGGAAACGCTGCTGCCACAGTCACAGGCCTCGTTTCATCCTCATCCCTGACTATAGCCACAAGCTCTTTTGCCAAAACAGCAAGTCTCTCCATGTTTGGCTTGTTAGCATCGTACTGCCTCTCAGCTGCAGGTTTATTCTTGTCATTGTTACCTGTCATCTCAGAAAACATGGGATGACAATAAGGATCATTGGGATAATCTATCTCATTGCCTATGCTGTAAAGAATAACTGACGGATGGTTTCTGTCTCTCCTGACCATCGTCCGAAGGTCAGTCTCATGCCACGCAGGAAAGTCCTCGTAGTATCCCTGGTGCTTTGGAGGATAAACGTTGTGGCCTGTTGACCACTTGTTCTTCGGATTCTCCCATTCATCAAAGGCCTCATCCATCATCATAAAGCCCAGTTCATCACACAGGTCATAGAGCTCGGGCATGTGAGGATTGTGGCTGCACCTTATGGCATTGCAACCGGATTTCTTCAGAAGCTCAAGGCGCCGTCTCCACACTTCCTTTTTCATGGCCGCACCAAGGCATCCGCCGTCATGATGAACGCAGACTCCTTTGAACTTCACGCTCTCTCCGTTTAAGAAAAAACCTTCATCCGGATCAAAAGAAAATGTCCTTATGCCAACCTTTCTACTGCCTGCCACATAGCTCGTATCTCCTGCAGTTATCCTGGTTTCCAGGGTGTACAGATATGGAGAATCCGGGCTCCATAGCTTGGGAGCTTTTACGTTTCCCGAAAGGTCTATTACTAACGTCTCACCTTCCGGTACTACAGGCTCACTTTCCATGGCAAGAACAGTCATCCCGTCCTCGTCAAGCAGTGTATTGGATACAACCACGCTATCCGCCCCTGCAGTCAGAAGCTCGTTTCTGACTGATACTTTGGCAAAAGACATATCTCCGTCAGCCTCAACGCTATCACACTTAAAGAATATTCCATCCACAGCCGGAGCTGTCTTCTCGGAAACCATTATGCTGACTTTACGCGTTATTCCGCTGCCGGTAAACCACCTGGAATCCGCAATGTCGGTATGAACCACCTTGACGCTGATCTGAAGCTTTTCATCTCCAAAACTCGCCAGGTCAGAGATGTCATAGCTGATCTGGGCATAGCCACTGGGTCTTTTCCCAAGGAAATAGCTGTTGACCCATACATAGCTGTTCTTGTAGATTCCATCAAAGATCAAAGTGATCCTCTTGCCACGATATTCCTCCGGAATCCTCACGCTTGTCCTATACCATGCGATTCCGCCGCGAAGATACCCGGTTCCGCTGGAAAACTCTTTTGAAAAAGGAGCCTTCACGGAAAAGTCGTGAGGAATTGTAACTTCTTCCCAGGCGCTGTCATCATAGCCCTTGTACCAGGCCTCTTCGCATTCGCCATAATGAAATTTCCAGTTATCAGTAAGAATTATTCTCTCAGTATCCATAGTTTCAGCCCAAATCCGGCTCGTCCTTCAGCTCTATACTGTCTGCGCATTTACCGTCTGTTTCAAAGACGATGATCTCATTTTCTCCCTCCTTAAGAAGAGGAGCGGGAAGGTATAATCTCTTTTGTGGTCCTATCTCCCAGAACCTTCCGAGGTTAAATCCGTTGATGAAAATGACGCCCTTTCCCCAGCCATCAAAGTCAATGAATGTGTCGCCCTTTTCGTCCACATCGAATGTAAAGCGGTAAAACGCAGGAGTTCCCTCTTTATATTCCTTACTAAAGTCGATCTTATCTACATTATCAAGGGGCAGTGTGTAAATGTCCCAGCCATTGTGAATATGGCCGTTGATCTGAACACATCTTCCAATGCCCTTTCTCTGAAGCTCCATGCGAGGACCGAAATTAACTCTTCCCATATTTTCAACGAGAACATCGAACTTTTCGTTAAGGCCGAGCAGAGATCCTGTGGAAAGTCCGGCCTCGCCGATTGCAGCAGGAGCCTGTTCGGGAGTCAGTCCTCTCTCCATCATAAACTTGCCGGCCAACATCTGAGCAGGTCTGCTGCAGGCAAGATATTTCTCAAGAGGTATGTCATGTTCGACATCCAGCTCATGATCGTAAAGAGTAATGAGCGGATTTTCATCGACAAATACATTTGCTCTGTCCGCTGTCTCCCAGAGCCTTAGCTTGGCAATCCCTGCCTCGGAATGGAGAGTCGTCCTGTATAGGATATATCCGTAGTTCTGATCAAGTTCCTCCATATTCACCGTATATGGAAGGTGCACTGCTGTGCTGATATCATCCACTACGTTAAACAGACTTACCTTCTCTTTGCATGTCAGCTTGCCGTAGTTCTTTCTCTTTACCTCTACAGGAAGATGAACCTGCGGAATATCTGCATATTTTGAAATGATCTCTTTGTACTTTATATACTTCTCGGTAATCCTGCCATCCTCTGTAAGGATTCCGTCATAGTCATAGCTCGTAACATCCGGGGTAAGCTCATCGTAATAATTAGATCCGTTTGTGAATCCGAAATTGGTGCCACCCTGGAACATATAAATGCTCACATTTCCAAGTTCAAGCATCTTCTCAAGGTCCTCACAGCTCTGGACGAGATTGCCTTTCATGTGTCCGCCGTTGCCCCAATGGTCAAACCAGCCAACCCAGAATTCTGCGCACATCAAAGGACCCTCAGAGGTATATTCCTTTAATACGTCAAATCTCTCTTTTGTCCTTGAGCCAAAATTGCCGGTAGGATGAGTACCCTCAGCATAACCGCCGCGATAGCTCTCATGATACGGTCCGTCGGAAGTGATAAGCGGTACAGTAACGCCAAGTTTCCTCATAAGGCCTACCATGAAGTTCATGTATTCATGGTCATTGGCATAGTATCCATACTCATTCTCAACCTGCATGAGTATAACATTGCCGCCATTATCAATCTGGTACTTGGTTATCCTGGGCATCAGAACTTTGTAGTAGTCTTCCACAGCTTCCATAAAGGGCTTATAGCTGACTCTGAGGCGCATGTTCCTGTCCTTTAAAAGCCATGCCGGAAGTCCGCCAAATTCCCACTCTGCGCAGATGTATGGTGATGGCCTTAATATAATGTAAAGTCCCAGCTCAGTAGCCAGTTCAATAAATGCCTCGACGTCACAGAGTCCTTCAAAGTTAAACTCGCCCTTCTTTGGCTCTGTCAGGTTCCATGGAATGTAGGTTTCAACCGTGTTGCATCCAAGGGCCTTAAGTTTCAATAATCTGTCTTCCCAGTATTCAGGCATAGTTCTGAAATAGTGAAAAGAGCCTGCTATTACTTTAAAAGGTTTATCATTCAGGTAGAAAGTATCTCTGATTTCAAATTTTCCCATAATTTCTCTACTCTAATCAAAAGGAATACTGCTCCAATAATGAAACAGTATTCCTTTTTTATTTTTGCTATAGTTTTTTCGGCAGTTAATTACTTGTAAAGAGCATCAAACTGAGACTGAAGTTCTGCTGTTACATCCTCGATACCTGCAGTCTTAAGAGCTGCCTGCATCTCAGCTACGATATCCTCAGCGCTTCCGTTGTAAAGGCCATAAGAAATCTGCTTCATGTAGTTTGTATACTGTTCGTTGCAGTTATCGATCTTGCCCTGAATACTGTCTACATCAGGAACGAACTGTCCGTAAGGATAGTCAATCTTGATCTTGTCGTACTCAGCATAGAGCTTGTCGATTGCATCCCAGTTTCTGGTAGAATCCTTGATCTCAAGGTCATCATTTCTGCCCCACCAGTAGTTGGTCATACCATTGATGTTCTGTGTATCTGCATTGAATCCCTCAGGTGTGATACGAAGTCCGTTGTCATCAAGATCCCATGAAACGCCCTTGATACCATAGCAGAAGAGGTCGTAGCACTCAGGATCGTTTCTCAGAAGGTCATAAACCATAAGAGCACGCTCAGGGTTGTCACTTCCTGCAGAAACAGCCATTGCACCGTGTGTGATTGAAAGAGCGATAACATTTCCTGTCTCCTCGCCCCAGTAGAACATACCAACTTCAGCCTTAGGATCGTCCTGGAAAATGGTGTTTGCAGGAGTTGCTGAGCAAAGGTCTGTCCATGTCTGTGTGTGGTGCTGCTCAACAGCAACATCGCCTACACGGAACTCATCACGGTTACTTCCTGATGTGTTGTTAAGTACGTCTGTAGGCCATACACCTGCCTCAGCCCATTCCTTCATGAGCTTAGCATACTCAACAAGTGACTCTGTCTCTGTAAGAGCAGGAGTTGTGATTGTGTAAAGGTCGTCCTTAGAACCGCCCCAAAGAGCACCTGAGCAGATACCATCGATAGGCACGAAGTCTGTATGTGAAGCGATCCAACCGTTAGCCATCTGTGAGTACTGTGTTCCGTCTGAATCCCATACATATTTAAGATCTGTCTTGTTCTCTTTGCACCACTTTACATATGTTGTCATATCTTCCCAGCTATGAACACCATTTGAAAGTCCTGCCTCTTTAGCCCAGTCAAGACGATAGATCCAGCCGTGGTTAGTCCACTGTGCATAGTTGTCCTCAGGCATCAGATAAATATCACCATCATATTTGCAAAGTTCCCAGTGATCAGCAGGAACGCTTGCCCATGTCTGAGGTGCATAGGTCTGAAGCATCTCTTCTGAAAGCTCAAGGAAAGCACCGTTCTTAGCATTTGGCCAAGCATCAAGCCAGTCAGAAGCTGTTCCGACAAGGTCTACGCTGCCGTCCATACGTGCAAGTGTAAGGTTGTAGTTTGAAAGATAATCTGTCCAAGGAATATAGTAGATCTCAAGCTCTGCATTAACCTTCTCTGTAAGGATTGCATTGAGCTCATCAAGCATTGCGTTAAGGTTAGCTTCCTTCTCGCTTCCTGACTCCGGCGGATCTCCTGTGGTCATATAAGAGATAACCACATGCTCTGATGTATCGATTGCAGCTGCATCTGCCCCTGCAGATGTGTCTGTCTTTGCTGTGTCTGCTGACTGAGTCTGTGCCCCTGTAGTGTCAGCTCCGGTTGTTGTGCTGTCGGCTGTAGATGAACCACAGGCAGCAAGTCCCATTACCATGCTTACGCTAAGTAATGTTGCCAATAACTTTTTCTTCATTTCTTTCCTCCTTTAAACATTTCTTTTATTTATCAACCTTGTCGTAACAAGGAAGCGCTCTACTAATATGGAAGTGCTCTTAACCCTTAACCGCGCCAACTGTAATACCACCAATGAAGTACTTCTGAACGAAAGGATAAAGAAGTACGATCGGGCCGGTTGCAAGAACTGCGTTAGCCATCTTAACACTCTGCTCAGGAATATCCGTAAGAGTTACGTACTGTCCGGCAACCGAATTACGCAGAGCATCAAGCTTATTTACAATTTCATAAAGAGTGTACTGAAGAGGCTTAACCGTAACCTTGGCTGTAAGGAACAGTGAAGACTGATACCACTCATTCCAATAACCCAGAGCCAGGAAAAGACCTATTGTTGCAAGCGCGGGTTTGATCATAGGGAGGATCAGATATACAAAGATTGTCATATCCCCCGCGCCGTCTATCTTGCCGGACTCCGTTATCTCATGAGGAATCTGCTTGATGAAATTCTTCATAAGAATTATGAGCCAGGGCGACATCATAAGCGGAAGCAAAACCGCCAGATAGCTGTCAAGAAGCTTGTAGGTCTGTGTCATGAGCAGATAGTAGGGAGCAAGTCCCGCACTAAACAGGCTCGTAAAGTAAATATAGAAAGAAATTGCATTTCTGAACGGGAAGTCTTTTCTCTGAAGAGCATAACCTGTCATGGCTATGATCAGAAGTCCGCACACAGTACCGATAAGGGTCAGTGCTATTGTAAGAAGATAAGACTTCCAGATATTTCCGCTTCCGATTACCATCTCGTAAGCCTTGAGTGTAAATTCCCTTGGAAAGAGCTGAACACCATGGGTTCTTATATACGACTCACTTGTAAATGAAGTTCCGATTATTATAAGGAAAGGAAAAACACAGGCTACGGCATAGAGTGTTACAAGAACATATCCGATGCCTCTTACTATGTAATCCGAAGTTCCCAGTTTTATCTTGGAGTTTGAAGCCTCAAACTCAATTTCTTTATTCTTAGCCATTATTTTGATTGCTCCTTATCATCAGAATAGCGAGTAGTCAGGATCTATCTTCTTGACTGCAAAGTTAGCAAGCATTACGATTGCAAAACCAACCAGTGACTGATAGAAGCCGACTGCTGATGCGGTTGAGAAATTGAAGTCTGACATGGTAGCTCTGTAAACGAAGGTCTCAATAATATCCGTTGTCTCATAGAGAACTGAGTTGGATCCGATGATGTTCCAGAACAATCCGAAGTTACCTCTTACGATTCCGCCAAGAGCAAACAGGATAAGGATTACAATTGTAGGACGAAGCGATGGCAGAATGATGTATCTGATACGCTGGAAAGCATTGGCTCCGTCAACCTTGGCAGCTTCGATTATCTCGGCATCAATACCGCATATAGCAGCAAAGTAAACAACTGAGTTGTAGCCGGTCTGCTGCCACAAATGGATCAGCACTATCAGCCACGGCCATACCGACGGGTCTGAATACGGCTGCCATTTAGCCTTGCCAAGAGCTACAAGTATCTCATTAACAAAGCCCGTATCATAGTTCAAAAGTGAGTAAACCAAAAGGCCTACAAGAACCTGTGAAATGAAATAAGGCAGGAACATCAGTGTCTGTGACACCTTCTTGAACATCTTGGCTCTGATCTCGTTAAGCAGTATTGCTATGATAACCGCTACAAGGTTACCAAGAATGATAAACGCCAGATTATAAAGGACGGTATTTCTGGTCAGGGAAAAGAGCTTTCCCGACTCTGCCAGGAATTCGAAATTCTGAAGTCCAACGAACTTACTTCCGAATATGCCCTTGCGGTAGTTGTACTTTACAAAAGCAACCCAGATACCGGGCATTGGCATATAGCTGAACATAAAGAAAAAGACAATTGCAGGCAGACACATAAGTTCAAGGACTCTGTATCTCCAGAGTGTCTCTAAAACTCCACGCTTTTTAACTCCCGTAGAAGCCTTCTTACTCTTGTTACTCATATCTTCCTCCCACTGCCATGTTTCCGGCCGCCGACACAAATTGCTGTATATATTGTGCATTATTACCTTTTGCAACCGATTTCATATTTTGATTTAATCATGTTTGCACTATAAAAGTCAACAGTATTTCTGAAACCGATTGCAATTTTGGCGATATGCAACAAAAAGGCGAAGTCATTTTGTTGACTTCGCCGTAATTATTTACAATATCAAAAAATCGTATGTATATATTATTTGCCTGCCTCTCCGGAGCTCTCTCTTATCACGAGCTTTGGAGTAATGATCTGAACCGCTTCCACCTCTTCTCCCCTGGCAGCTGCAATCGCTGTATCAATAAGAACTCTTCCATAGTTCTCATAATCATAGTCAATACTGGTAAGCTTAGGAATGGTAAGATCTGCAATATAAGTATTATCAAAGCTGACCAGCGATATATCTTCCGGAATTCTAAGGCCATGTTCGCGGATACTTCTGACAGCACCACTGGCAGCAAAGTCGTTGATCGCTATAATGGCTGTCGGTCTGTCTTCAAGTTCAAGTATCCTGTTGGTACAATCATAGCCCGATTCAGGGTCGTATGTACCGTTGATTACATATTCACCTTTTTCCTTGATTCCGTGCTTTCTTAAGACTTCCTGATATTTCAGGTACTTGTTGTAAGTTGAGGTAACCCTCATCTCTCCGCCTACAAGGGCAATCTTCTGATGTCCAAGGCCTATGAGGTGTTCCATTACAGTATCCATAGCTCCGGATTCATCTATGACAACGCTGTGTACAGAAGTCTTATCAAGCTTGCCTGTAACAACGACAGGGGTCTTCTCACAGATCCCTCTCACCTTAAGGGCGTAGTCCTCATCTGTAATAAGGTCGTCAACTCTTCCGCCCATCTGTATGATGGCGTCAACCTTCTGCTGCAGCATGATATCAAGCTGAGCCTTTTCTCTTTCAATTTCACCAAAGCTGTTAGAGAGCACTACGCTGTAACCGGCCTTCTCGGCAGCCAGCTCACAGGCCACAAAAAGTGCGGAATAATAAGGGTTTCTGACATCCGCAGCTATAATACCGATGTTCTTTGTGGCAGTATCAGATAATCCCTTGGCCAGAGCATTGGGCTTAAAGTTGTATTTCTCAATGAGCTTCTGTATTCTTTCTTTCTTTTCCTTGCGCACAGAAGCACTTCCGTTGAGCACACGCGAAACAGTGGACGCAGAAACACCCGCCTCCTCTGCTATGTCGTAAATCGTAATCGTCTTGCCATTGCCCGTTTTGTCTTTGTCCATAATCACTCCGTCATAAGCTCTTTGAAACCGATTTCAAAATTAATATTACGGGATTGAATAAAAGCTGTCAAGATAGTACAAAAAAAGAGGGCACATAGGCTGCGCCCTCTTTATAATCAATCTTACTGTGTAATTGAAGCCATTACAGGAACTCTGACAAATGCAAGACTTCCGTGGCGTGACATATTAACCACTACATGGTCTGTACGAATCTCTACAACAGGAAGCTGTACCCAGTTGCCGCCCTGTGCCTGATATACAGCAATGTTGTCGCCGGGCTGAACGCCTGCCAGATAGAAGTTAACCTTAGCTGTTCTGAATGCAACGCCGGGTGAACTTGTCTCGATGCAGCTAAGAAGGGTTCCGCCAACCTTTCCTGCAAGACTGTTTGCTGATGTGATTGTTCCTCCTGCAGGTGCCTTGATCGTAAAGGTAACATTACTCTTGCCACCGTTTATCTCAATCTTGCCACCCTGATATGTCATGGTTCCGCCAAAATTAACATAGTTTCCACCGCTTGATGGAGCTGATGGTTTTGATGATCCGCCGCCACCGCCGCCTCTGCTTGCCTGTACAGCCTTGGTAAGATCAGAGATACTCTTTCTGAGCTCTGCATTTTCTTTTTCAAGCTCCTCGAGCTTTTCCATGATCTCTTTTGGCGTTGGACTCTGTACACTACTTACTTCATCAGCTGCAAATACGCAGATGGATGATGTGACAAACAGAACCGATGCAAGTGCAAGTGCTATGATTTTTTTCATTTTCGCGCCTCCATACTTTCTTTCTAGAATCTATATTCCCATGATAAGTAATATCATTCCGGCTCAGAGTAATCTATTTCCCTGTCTATCTTGCCCATTACATCACCCACAAGACATCCCACAACAATGGTCTGCTTTGAGGGGTCAGTGCTGCTGCTCGTAGTCAGGGTTATGATGAAATTCTCAGGTGTCACAGCCCCTTCCCATCCGCTTCGGATGTTCTTGGTCATGGACCTGGAGTTATATATCTCATCCAGAAATGCCTGACAGCCTGATGCACAGGTAAAGTCGTACTCCTGCAAGAGCCTTGTATTACTGCGGCTATAGGCTGCAAAGACATAGTATATAAGTGCATTTCCTTCCATATACACATATATGTAAGGATGTTCTTCAAAATACTTTCTGTCGAGAAACTTCTCAACATCCGCGAACATGGTTCCGTCCTCAGGTGCTGAGCCATGAAGAACTTCATTGAAATCGCACATGTTCTTCAGGTTTGCGCACTCGGTATATATGGAGCCCTTTGGATCTGCCTCTTTATCCACATTGTGGTTTATGTAAAAAGAGTCATCACCATCGGAGCTCTGCAGAACAGGATAATCGATTGAGGTGTTCGGAACGTTTATCCATGCAAAGATATCTTCATTGGTCTCTCTTAGCTTAGCGATATCAACGTGGCTTTCCTCACCGTTTTCTGCTTGTGTATCTTGTACTGTGGCTTCTGCGCCCTTTGCACATCCTGCAAGTAGCGATAGCGCCATAAGTACAGCAAGTATTTTCCCGAAGGCATACCTATCTATATGTTTGTATCGGCATATTTTCGACATTAGTTTAGTCCAGGTAGTCAATTTTTTTATAAAATGTCTCGATGATAGTCTTGTACAGATCGTCATCATCTACGATAAACTCATCATAGATGTCATTTATCTGCGTTTTTCCCTTTATCATCTTGAAATCAGTGTCATCAAACTTATATTTGGTAAGGTCCGGTGCAAGATAGCTGATCTCATCCACCGTTATATCCGTAACCATCTTGTCTTTAATAGCTGTAAACAGTTCTACAGCCGCATTGGGATCCTGAAGGCTCTTTTCTCTTGCTGCATCAATAAAGGCGTTGAGGTACTGGCGCTGCCTTTCAAGTCTTTTATCGCTTCCGCCGGACTTGGACATATCTCTGTTCTTAAGATAAATAAATGCCTGCTCTCCCGTCAGGTGAACCTGTGCGCCTTCATAAAGAGACTTATCCCACTTGGTCATGTCTTCTATTACACTTACATCAACTCCGCCGATCTGATCATTGATCTCGGGAATCGCACTCATGTTGATGGCCGCGTAGCCGTGGATCGGAAGCTGATAGAACATGCTTGAAACAGCCTTGACCTGATATTCACAGCTCTTTTCCATTCCATCGCCAAAGCCGTGCTGGATCGCAATCTGCGCCACAATTGTGTTCTGATATCTTCCGTATTCATCATAGATATCAACGTTGGTCATGGAGTTACGGTTAATGCCTATTATCTTTATGGTCTCATCGTCGGGATTTAAAACCAGCAAAAACAACGCATCGGCCTGTCCTCCGTCCATTCCCTCGGCGACCGGAGTCACAACCTCGTCCTTTTTATCTATTCCCATAATAAGGAAGGTTGTGATGTTCTCGTTATAATCATAAACAGAGCCGTCATATCGCACCCAGTCCGACTGCCATGCTACGCCCGCAGCTTCAGTTACAGGTTCTTCTCCCTGCACAAGCATGGGTGTGCTGGTTGCAGATTTGGAACTAAGATTCGATTTTCCAAAGAATCTCACTGCCTCAAACCCTGCCATGACAAGCACGATAAGTGTCATGACACTGGCCCAGATAATGAGAAAGACTCTGCCTTTTCCTCGCATATTTACGGCTCCTGATTGCCGGCAGAATTTTCAGTAGATGATGCTTCCCGGCCGGCTTCCTGTTCTCCTGTAGATGTCTCTTCTTCACCTGATAAGTTCTCAACATCAGGCGCAGCTATGTTTGGAAACATCGGATCCTCCATGGTCTCGGAGGAATCTCCGAAGCTGTCTATGTCTGCAATGTCTGCAGGAAAAACTCTGGACTGCTTGGTGACGTTTCCGCTGTAATCTGCGACTGCATAATATACAACCGCAGTCTCTTTTTCCCTGTTAAGTACTACCTTCTCTACAACAATCCTGCTGGTAAGGTCTCCATCCTTCGCATCGTAGGCATTGATCCCAACCTTCAGGTCATTGTCTGTGGTGGCCGAATCATAGATCGTATCTGTGGCAGAAAACCTGAATTCAGGCTCAATCCTGTCACTCCTGCCATAAGCCACAACGATCAAAAAGATCAGAACACCACTCAATATGGAAAAAAGAATTCCAAAAATATTTCCTCTCACGAACTCCTCCCGAGCTTTTTAGTCTTTCCTGGTAACACCGGCCAGGTAATTAAGCTCATCAAGATCATCTTCATCCGGCTCAGTTTCCTGCTTGGTCACAGTGGGTCTTGCAGCAGGAATATCAACATTATCTTCCCCATACTTGCCATAGTACTTGCCGTAATACTTACCGTAGTACTTGCCATAGTAAGCTCCGTAGTGGCCATAATAGCCCTTTCCGGAGATATCTACCTTATTTAGTACAGCCCCAAGCATCTTGGCACCGGCCTTATCCAGCTGGTCCTTTACCCTTTGGGCAAATCTGTAGCTGATGGAATTGCTTTCCACCACAAGAATCGTGCCATCACACTGCTTGGCAACAACAGCTGCATCAATTACGCTTCCCAGAGGAGGCGTATCAATAATGACATAGTCAAAAACCTGCTTCATATTCTCCAGGACCTTGCCAAATATCTTTCCTCCCAGAAGCTCACTAGGGTTCGGAGGCACAGGTCCGGCAAAAACCACATAAAGATTAGGTGTATCAGTCTCACATATTACGCTGGAAAGTCTCTCTCTTCCTACAAGGCAGTGGGTAAGTCCCAGTCTTACTGAACCGGTTTTATATCTGCCTACCAGTACGGACTTTCTCATATCTGCATCCACAAGAACCGTCTTTTTTCCTGCTTCAGCAAAAGCCCTTGCAAGAGCCATGGCTACTGTGGTCTTTCCTTCACCGGGAGTACAGCTGGTGATAGAGATGACCCTCACATTCTGACCACTGAATTCCACATTGCTTCGAAGGGTCTTGTATGCTTCTTTTATCTGGTAGTTGTTTTCAGACTGACTAAAATGAAGCTTCGCGGTCTGCATATTTTGTCCCCCTCCTACTTCTTTTTCTTTGCAGCTTTCCTGGATTTCTTTTTATCTGTCTCATCCAGAGTAAGTGGTACAAGAGCCAGTGTGCTGAGGCCCAGGTACCTTTCCACATCGTCGTTGCTCTTTATGGTGTCGTCCAATAGATACCCAAGGACTACGAAAAAGGCCACCACAACAGCACCTAAAAATCCGGAAATAACAGTCCATCTTATAACGGAGGGTCCTGACTTTTCCATGGGAACATTGGCCGTCTCCGCTACATTGATGGCGTCAATATCCATAACGCTCTCAATATGTTCGCTGGCCACTTCCCTTATACAGTTGGCTATCTGCATTGCCATGAGCGGATCTTCGTCCCTGGCAGTTATTGCAACAATACGTGTATCTGAAGGAGTATCCACTTTGAGCACATCGGACAGGTCGTCGTAGTCCATATCCACAAGGTTAAGCCTCTGGATAACCTCCTCGAGAACATATCTGCTCTTTATGAGCTCCGCATAATCCTGTGTGAGCTGAGTGGATATCTGCACATCAGAATAGGTCACGGTCTGATTTTCCTCTTTATTAAGGATGTAGATCTTGGTGGTTGAATCATATACCGGGTGAAGCACGAACTTGCTGATAAAAAGACCTGCAAGAGCAAAGAATACTCCGGCGCTGATTATCAGAAATGCCCTGCCCAAAAGAACTGCAAACAGCTCTCCCAGATTGATCTCAATAATGTCGTCCCTTTTCCCCATGGGTTACTCCCCTGCTTCTATTCATACACTCTTTTTGTGATAATACTTAAAGTCTTATACTTCCTGATTCCGGATCACATTTGCAGCATTAATAAGGAATATCTCTTTTGCATAGTCCTGCCCGAGTTTTCTCTCCACGTAGCTGCGACAATCTGCTATCTCCGGAGCTCGCTTTTTTGCATCATGGGCATCCGTAGCCACAAAGTGAACCAGCCTTTCCATTAACAGTTTCTTTGTAAAATGTCCGATGCCGAATCCATACTTTCCCATAACGCTGGAGGCATTGACCTGAATAAGACAGCCCATATCTATAAGATCCTGAACTCTCGATGGATGAGAAACTATATCGCTGTATCTCTCCACGTGGGCTATTATGGGCTTATACCCATAGGCCTGGACTCTGCCGGCGGCATTTTGTATTGCACTGAATGGATTGGTTGGATGAAATTCCACCAGAACGTAGTCAGATCCTGCCAGGGAGCATATCTTCCCCTGCTCCAACTCGTCCATGGTCTCGTCGCTATAATATATCTCGTTTCCAGAAAAGAGCTTTATCTTGATACCTTCTGCACTGGCTGCTTCCTGGAGTTTTTTTCTGTAAAGAACGTTATGCTCAGGACTAACATTGTGGTGCATTGGCTTATGATGTGGAGTCAGTATCATGTGAGTTATGCCGTTCTTTTCAGCAATTCTCAGCATTTCAAGGCTTGTGGCCATGTCCCCCGAACCATCATCAACCCCTGGCATAATGTGGCAATGAATATCAATAATAGGTTCCATGCTGCTCCTAAAAATACTCACAAAATCTCGTATTAATTATACACCATATAATGTTAAGTTCCAACATGATGGGGTTTTTTATGGATTTTTTATCAATATGTGGTGTGGTAAAATCTAAGAAGAACTCTCAGACCATTTTTTCAGGAGGAAAAACTATGATTCCACAGGATCCTGTGATATTACTCAGTTTTATAAACACCCAGCTTCGAGACAACTACGGAAGTTTGGAGGCTTTGGCAGAAGGCCTGGACCTCTCCCGGGAAGAGCTAGATAATATTCTAAGCAAATTAAAATCCCTGGGGTACGAATACCACCAGGGACAAAATAAATTCGTGTAGTCTATTGTTTTCGCAAAACATAGTCTGCGTTGTGTTTATCCAGATACTTTTGGGCACTGGCCTCGTCTCTTACATAGACTCCCTTGAAGTTGTCGTCCATGATTTCTTTTAGGGCTGAAAGCTCTTCCTTGGAGTCGTTGATCACCAGAACAACAGGCTTGTTTTCAGCAGCGTCTGCTTTTGAT
>JAEEGJ010016448.1_pt1 | contig 16964 bp, 14 predicted proteins | sample 8958761 | NCBI WGS metagenome assembly JAEEGJ01 (sample SAMN16246546, study PRJNA631951) | gut metagenome | biome: gut microbiome; feature: rumen; material: RS-attached | host: Bos | place: Iran: Karaj | collected 2018-10 | reverse complement strand
TAAGGAATTCACTCCATTTACGATACAAATCATCTTTTGTATATATGGTTTGTTCTTTTCTCAGATTAAACTTTCGGAAAACATTCTCGTACAAAATTGATTTTGAAAAGCTCTGCAAATCAGACGCGGCATGCTCATTTGCCTTTACAGATTTTTCCAAGGAATTAACACGATTTCTGTATTCCGCCAATCGAATTATAAAACAGAAATTTTCAAGACTTGCTATAATCGTAGCAACATCACCCTTGAGAAATTTCCAATTAGAAAGCCCCTTAACAAAACGCAGCCAAACACGAGTAAAAAAAGAAAACTTGTTTCTTGACGGGTTATTCTTAAGATTTGATTCTAGTTGGCTTCTAACGGATTCTATATCGAATTGATTTAGATTATTCCGATTTTCAACGGAGTAGTCTAAAATTTTCAATTCATCAAGATAGTCCTTAAAATGCTCATAATTCACTCTCGCACTTTCAAATTCCGTCTTTACGCGAGCTAACTCATTCTGCTCACTAAAAAGCCGTTTTGCATCGGAAACTTTCTTTAATATGTTCTTTTGCCACGAAGCGAGACTAGGACGATTTTTTTCTATGGGAAGTTCCAATTTTCTAGGCTTTTGCGATTCAATAAAAGATGTCTTGTTTTCATCTTTACCAAGCATAGCCGAAAGAAAATCCAATTTATATTGAGACAACTTCTCTTGAACGTTCTTTATGGCGCTATTATTGTTGGATACAATTAACGCGGTCTTCCCTTGAATCAGCAAGTTGGCCAGGATATTTAAAATCGTCTGTGTTTTACCAGTTCCTGGAGGACCTTGAATTAGGCTAATTGTATATTTGAACGCATTTTGAACGGCATTGATTTGGCTGAGGTTGCAACCAAACGGAAAAACAAGAGTTCGCGTTTCTGTAGTCTGCAAGTCCTTTTGAGCTCCAGACTTCAAATAAAGAGCCAACGCGGCATCTTCACCTTCGTAGATTCCTTTTATTTTGTCATATTGCTTTTACAATAAGGAGGCATCCACTTTCTTGTTTTCATTCTCACAAAATTCCTGAACCAACAAGGGATTATTTGCCGCGACATCCTTCAGATAATTCAAGACGGCACTTTGAAAAGAATCCTTCGTTTCATTCAGGATCTTCAGCTCATCACACTTATAAGTTTTAGCCTTATCCTTGAAAACAATATGCCAATATTTTTTGTTCGATTTGGCGTCACAAAACTCATAGATGTTTTCAATATTGTAAAGTTCAATGCCGTTTACGGAAATCTTCTGTTTTTTGAAATCATGCTGGCAAGGGTTATTTAGACAAACAACATTACCGGCACTATATTCATAAGCACTACCATTCCGAAAAACAACCTTACATTTCCGACTGGCATCATCAAAAGAAAGAGATTCAACCTCTTCCGTCTTAATTTCTCCCTTGATTAATACGAGAAGTTCGCGTGGATTCATGATTGCACAATCTACTTAACACGGCGCAATACGTATTTTCCCTTGCCTGCGCCCACAACAGGTTCCACTATATTTAGCGTTTTCATCCGCTTTATAAGATTGGTCGCAGTAGCCGGAGCACACTTTAAGATATCCACAATATCGCCAGCACCAAAAACTTGATTTATTTGGATTTCGTTCACAAGTTGCAATATTTTATCCCTTACCGAGGCATTCAACTTAGCATCTAAAATCTCAGATTTGAGCCGAGCAATCCCTAAGTTTTTACCATCAATCCCTAAGTTTTCACCATCAATCCCTAAGTTTTTGTCACCAATCCCTAAGTTTTTCGACCCAAATCCCGAATTTTTAACGATAGCCTTCAAAATGAAAGCATCCTGCCGATATTCTGGTTTCGGCAATCCCTGCGCCTCCATTTCCCGACACATGCGATCAACACCTTCCCCAAAATCCTTCACATACTTGTAGTCCTTCAGGTATTCCGCAATATGCGAATTACGGGCAAAATGAGCGTTTCTAATCGTTTCTATCTTCACTTGGCTCGGAAGGTTCCCCGGAGACTCGACAACAAGATGATCATCGAACATTTTTATCTGGATTTCCGTCCCCCGAATGGAATAATCTCTATGGGTCACAGCATTGACAACAAGTTCAGTACGGACAAATTCAGGATACTCCTGCTCCGTCGTGAAAATTCCTCCCTTAGTCAGATAAGTCCGTTCCTTAATCTGCGTCTGGATATAGGCGACAGCCTTCTGAACCTGTTCAAGAATCCGCCCCTCAAATGTTACGTCCTTAACAACATTCATTTCCGCACCGAATTTTTCCTCGATTCCCTCATAACGGATGAAACGCACTCTTGCACGCGGGAAGAACAACTGCGGGTCTTTGCCAAAAAGAAGTACTGCGGCAACACTCAAATGAACAACACCCTCTTTTACTTTAGCAAAGTTCTTATTATGCAACAGATACTCACGCGGAGGCTTAGAATAGCCGATTAACTTCAAATATTCTTTGAGATAAGCCTCATCGACATCATCATAACCGGATTCCGGAACAAGAACATCTTCAAACGAACGCAAGCCCTTGTCGAAACTGAGAGTCATACGGTCATCGTAAGACAAAATCTTAGACTTGTCGCCAATTCGCAAATAAGCATCATGGGCCTGATTTTCGTGAACAAACGGACTTGCATCAATATGGAATACCAACACATGGTTCGCGCGTCCCTTATAATCAACACACTCAACAAATTCGTGAGCGAAAGAGACTGTCGGCATACAGAAATCCATCGGGACTCGCAGCAGCTCATTTACTTCGCGTTTGTGATGATCGCCCCCCTCTATTCTACAAGTCTTGTCTGAAATCCCTACAACGATAATCCCGCCATCAGCATTGGCGAACGCACAGACATGGTTCGAAAAATCGCGCGGAGCAATATTAACGCTCTTGCGGTCAAAAGTCTGAGATTCTTCCATTGCAAGGATTTCTTCTATACGCATATTTTTCCTCTAGGAGCTAAAATAGATTTTTAGACGGGCAGGGGCAATAGGTTGAACTGTTACTCATTTTTCAAGGTTTTTCAATTCCTTTCTATCCTTATTCTTCCAGAAGGTGAGGCCGTTTCTAGCTCCACCGGCAACGAGAGCTGCGGCCATCGGCGGTTTTCCAGGTAACCCAGCCGTTCGTCGTTGTGCGCGACGGGCTGATTTGCTGGATGCAACGCAAGGCAGAAACGCTGGCCGAAGAAACGATTCCGTCCACCTCGATTCCATCGGAACAAATTTTTCCTTCGAAATGCGTCTTAGGTTTGCCCTTCGGGCCGTAATCGAAATGCACGACATCGCCCACGTTTAAAAGCCCCGCCTTCACAATCTCGTACAAAGCGTTGCTCTTGTCCGTCGTCTTCAAGGACTCCTTTTCCTGCGCCAATTCCAAATCCGGGAAGTCGTAAAGCACCTCGCCCTTGCCGTTCATGTATTTCTCAATATGCTGAATCTGCACATCGACCTTCTGCATCGAAGCCCATTCCTCAAGGTCGCTCGGGGAATAGTCTATCGGCAAAGAGACAATCGGGTCCTTTTCCAGAATCTTCTAGACAAAACCGTGCACATGGATTTGCTGGATTTTCAGGTCGGATTCAAGAAGCTTTGAGAACTCCTTCTGCTTTCCGATTTCTGCGATGCATAGCTCCGTAATCTTGTTCTTCGTCTCGCGATTCATCACCGCGACAAGCTGCTTGCTGATTTGCGGAGCAATGTGCCCCCACGTTTCGTGGTTGCCACGTTCCACCTCCAAGATGAACCATCGGTTTCCCTTGAAATCCACGATGATGCCGTCAGGAACAGTCCCCTTGCCGCCAGAAGTCCGAATCAAACTTTTCGGCAGCAAGATGGAATAGTCGCCGAAGAGAAGCTTGAAATTGTCAACAACAACCTTCTCGACCTCTTCTTCGGTCTTGAATTGAACTTTGGAATAGAATGTGCCAGTGGGAGTGAAGAGCATGGGGGGAATATATCTATATATCAAGTATAGATCTGTAAAATTTCAAACTATTTGTATTAAATTTTATATTTTCTGATTTAAAATATTTATCCAATACATCCACATTATTAGGATCATCTAAAAAATCTCTCAATTCATTTAATGTCCTTACGTATTCTTTTACTGTTTCTTCATCGTTGTTTACTGAAGGCCAACCATAGTCATCTTCATATAAATAATCATCAGCTATAGATTCCGCAATTTCATCCCCATACTCCTCAATTTTATCAGGATTTTTTATTCCATAATTGTTTAACAATATAAAACGCCTAGTATACTTATTAAAATCGGACAGGCGCCCTTTCACTTTTTTTAACAAAATTTCATATTGTTCTATAACATCTTCACAAGCAGCTAATTCAACTTTTTCAACATCTTCTTTATTCCTAGCCTTTTTTAGAAGTTCGTTTGCTCTTTTCAGTTTCTCTAGTTCATTTTCCAATTTTTTTTGTTTTTCAAGAGCTTCTTCTAGTTCGTCTTTCATAATTTCCCAATCTTCTTCACTGACAAAAAAACCAGGTTCACACATTTTTACATTTTGGGGATAATCTTCAATAAATTTCTTTATTTTTCTCGCAATTCGAATAGACGAAACTTCTTTAGGATATTTCTTTCCTATTTCATCAATCATATTATGAATTGTTTCATCGTTCACACACCCAATATTAACTCCAGCAACTACTCCATTAAAAACGGAATCCGACAAAGAAGGGTCACTTAAGGGAATGAAATTTTTCTTTTCCGAAAGAATCCATACTGCCCCTAATTCTGCTAAACAAAATTCAGAGTTGCGATAATTTTTACTCAAATATGTTATGACAAAATCGGATTCTAACAGTTTTTCCCTTACATCTTTGCTTAATATTTTTCCATTTTTTCCTCCCAAACCCTCTACACTAGAACAAAAAATTTCTGCCGCATTAACTCCGCAACAAGACTCTATTAAATCAACCAAAGCACTTGCCACAGACTTATCACCATGAGAATGGCTTATAAATATTTTTTTAACCATTATTTATCATCCTTTTTATCATCTTTTCCCGTCTCAATAAGTCCTCTCCACTCATTATTAGATTTGTTCAAGAAGGATTCAACATCATCCTTTAATCTCCTAAACTCTTTATCTTCATCAAAATCTTTGTATGAAGATTCTGCTTGATAGTTATAAAGTAAACTATTTAAATATTCCGCCGAACCTCTATATAATAACCATTTATCCTTAAATTTAAACAATTCATTAATAGCTATGGACGTGGCAACAACAATAGAAACAATTGTTCCCCATATTGAGTCTTTTGCTACATTTACAATTACTGGCGTTAATATTGCTCCTACAGCAGCAAGAAATGCAAAAGCATAATAGTGCCATTTCATTAGAGGACTTTTTTTCTCAAAATATTTTATCTGCCCCTTTATTCGTTCTTCTATGTATTCTTCCTTTTTCATTTTACACTCCTTTATGGATAGACGACAACATCGTCAGCTATAGATTGACTTCTTTTGTTAAAAGCTTTTTCAATGTAATAATCAGGGTTGGCCATAAACTCATTCCATTTTGCCAATACACAATACCTATCCTCCTCCGAATAATAGCAATCATGGCATTTTTTTAGATAATAATTCTTTCCAAATTCATCAATAACCGTACTTGAATTGATGGCAACAACATCATGATTTTCACCGCAAGATGAGCAAACTTGTGTCCCTTTAAAAATCACATCATACATAGATGGCAATACAATTCCAAGGATTCCATTTCTTGGATTTTCATCGCTATTATATAAAGACGCCTGAAGTTCCCTCTTTATATAGCGTTGTTCATACCAACCTTCTTGCTCCGAACTTTTGGATCCTATTAAAAAAATGGTTACTGTAGAATCTGACAAATAATCTCTACGAATTACTCTCATAATGTAATCTTCGTCATCAGAATTTATTGGCGAATTAAGAGAATTATCTACAATATCACAACATTTTTGAATTTCTCTTTTATAATAAAGATCTTCAGTTTTAAATGAAATGTAACAACGATGAGCCATTTACTTAATCCCTTATTCCGTACTTCTTCCTAAAAGACTCCAACTCGTCAATCAATGCTTTAGAAGCCTTTTTATCAATCTGTTCCAATTCTTCACTTGTGAAAAAATTGCTTATTTTTTTAATTAATTTATCAAAAGTATTATTCAATAAATCCATTGTTTCCTGGTAATCACAATCTACACGATGGGTTGCAGGGCATATATAGTCATCCCCTTCAGGGAAAAATACATATCCATAATCAAAAATATGATTAAAAACTTTAGAAAAACTATTCAGCACATTTTTCGTTGATTTATCGGATATTTTTTCAGAAGTCTCTTGAAAAATAAAATTGAAATTCTCAATGATATTAAAAGCATAACCAGGCAATACCCATCTTCTACCAGACTCAATTATATCTTGTATTTTTTTAAGCGGAAGAACAAGTAAAATTTGTTTCAGCCAATTCTTTAATCCTTTGTGAAGCGGCAACGAAGACAATGTAATTTTATTCGTTTTTAAAAAACGACACAACGCGATATGTATATCACTTTTTAAATTAATAGTACATTTTCTTAACAAAGCACCCTTTAATTTTTCGTTTCTATTATAAGTAATTTGACTTCTACCTCTGAAATCAAATGGAGAATTTGAAGTTGGGACCCATGCCTCATTATTCACTGCTATCAAACTATCTTTTAAAATTCCTTTTGTTTTACCCAAAAAAATCCCCGTTTCATAAGCAACATTGGCATTCAATTGAAATTTTCGATTTCCATTAGCATCTTTATGTTCAGTAGATGTCAAATCAGCAAAAAAAACATCCGCTTCCAATATTTCTTTAAGAAGCGTTGTTTCTATGGGATTAAAATTTCCTCCTGTCGACCCCCCTAAAAAGGGTGGTGAAAAAATTTTTTTTCCTTCTTGCCGATTAATCCTATCCACAACAGAAGTGACACATTCCTCAATGTAGTCTTTATTAGTCTCATTTGGAACATCATTCTGCCACGTCAAGAAAATATTAAAATTGTCTTTTTTGCTTGCCATATTCTTTCCTTGTTGATTGTTTTTTTTCATCTTTTCTCCACAGCCTCTATCTCTTCCGCATCGGTGATGCCATAGAGTTGATAGACGAGGGAGTTGACTTGTGTTTCGAGGCTGGCGATTTGCTTTTGGGTTGCTTCGCTGTCGCTCGCAATGACGGGCTCTGTTCCCTTCGGCAAGCTCAGGGAACTTTTAACGGCGATGATTTGGTCGGCGAGGGTGGCGAGTTGTCGCAGGAGTTCCGTGTTGTTTAGGGGGATGCGGAGGTTTTCGAAGTAGGCTTTGCGAATTTCGCGGGTGCCGCCCATGAGTTCGGGGCAGTTGTACCATATCCAGAGTTTGACGAGGTTTGAGTTGAATATGGCGAGGAGGGCTTTGAGCAAGATTTCACTGGATTCTTCCCCTATCGAGCCATGCTCTCCAGGGTCAGAATGACGCAAAGTGATGATAAATGATTTATCGTTGCTGAAAGAGCCGGTTTCGTCGTAGGTGAACGGAAATACCGAGGTCATATTCGGGTACATAATTTTAGGTTTGGCAAATTCTTCCAAATAGGCGCAATTACGTAGATTGTATGGCGTATCGCCTTTATCCCCACGTTTAACCAGCTTATCTATAAATTGGTCAAGATGCTTTTTTATTGCAGGATATTCATCAATATTGATGGGCGCAATGTTCCTTTCTTTTATTCCGTTATGCGGATTGATTAGATACTGATCGCTTTCCGTTACCCATGCGTTAATGTCTCGGCCACGAAGCAGAGGCTTTATGAGTTCTTCGCTCTTTGGGTCTTCGGCAATGAGTTTTTCTCTCGTCTTTCCGTCAATAAAGAATGCGTCGTTGAAGCCGGTCAAAATGCCGCGATAAATCGAAATCGGCATATCTTTCAGAGCCGTGCCGACATTCATTTTCTGCAATACGGAATCGTGGAGTTTGTTGCGGATACTCCATTCGCTTGCTCCGAAATTTTCTGCCGGGAACTCGAATGTCGCGGCATTGACTTCTTTTTCAAATTCGCCGTGATAGTTCTTGCTATTCAGCGAGCACGCCAAAACGGGCATTTTGTCAACGGACTTTTGCGATACGAATATGCACACGTAAATGGTCGCATCGGCAAAAAATTGGGCATCGCCAAAGTTGAGAATTTTCTTGAGCGAGGTCTGGCTCATGAATCGCCGCAGTTCCTTGCCGTAATCCACGAGCATCCACTTATTCGGCATGATGAAAGAGAAATATCCGTTCTTTTTCAGCAGGCTGTAGGCTCGTTCCACAAAGAGGCAGTAAAGGTCTGCGGACTTGTTGAAGCAACTGTAATCTCGTTTGCTGTAAACGTCGCTCATCTCGCCCATGCTCTGGAGTTGCACATACGGCGGGTTTCCGATGATGGCGTCGAAGCCTGTAAAGCGGCCTTCGTCATCAAGGATTTCTGGGAATTCGAACATCCATTCAAGCGAGTTGGAAAAATCGATGTCGTTGTTCTTGACTACGTTTCCGAAGAGGTCAATGCTGGGCGGCTCCTTGAGTTGCGACTTGAGGCCGGCAATGTTCAGGCGAAGTTGCTGTTTGTTGTAGCTCGTTCCGCCCGCCTTGTAATCCTGAACGTTTTTCCTGTATTCCTTGAGTTTCGCGGCGAGTCCGTTTTTCTTGTCGGCCTTGTCTTCTTTCTGCAAAAAGTCCAAAACGACGTGCCCGTTCTGCACAGGGTATTTACTCAACAACGAATCACCGACTTTAATATTGATGTCAATGTTCGGGAGGGTCTGAAGTTGTTTGTAGCCGCTTTCCTTGGTGTAGTAAGCGTTCTTCAAGAGTTCAATCCAAAGGCGCAAACGGCAGATGTTCACGCTGTTGGGGTTCAGGTCAACACCGAAAAGGCAATTCTCGATGATGCGGCGTTTCTCGTTGAACAAGGCTTCTTGAATGCGTTGGAGCGTTTCATTGCCAGGCTTATACTCAAAAGGTTCGCCATCATCATCTATAACGGAAAGCTCGTCGTTATCAACCTTCAATTCCCATTTCTTTTTATTGATGCGGTTTCCTTCAGCATCGCAGAAAATGTTCAATTCAGATTTTATGGCGAGCATGCGATTCAAGGCAGAGACAAGGAAATGTCCAGAGCCTACGGCAACATCCGCAATACGGATTTCATCTACAATTTTATTTGCCTCCGGAACGTCATCTTTCCCGATGTTATCTTCAATTTCTCGCAGATTTTTGCAACTCCATCCCTTGACTTCGTTGAACTTCTGCACAACAGTCCGTTCCAACACATCGCGAGCCATGTAGTCGGTGATGAACCCAGGCGTAAAGAAACTGCCGTCTTTATAGCCGTTGATTTTTTCGAAGATGAGTCCGAGAACCGACGCGTTGATGAGCGTCTTGCTCGTAGAGGTCACGCCGCCTTGGGCATCGCTAGCGAAGTTGTACGCATCGAGGAACTTGAAGATGTAATCCAGATTCGGGAGCCTGCCTTTTGCACGTTTGCCGTGTTCGTCCTTCAAAACGGTCTTGTTGAAAACTTCCATCTGGGCATCGGGAATGCCGCGGATTTTCAGGTGCTTTTCGTCTTCAGTCGGTTCGAACAGCGAACTGTTCAGATAAGGCACATTCGGGTAACGCTTGAGCACATCTTCGTCGCGGTCCTCAATTTTCTTGCCGAGCACCTTGAAAAAGAAAATATTCAGTTCGTCGAAGTTCGCTATTTTGTCTGTACTCATGAACCGGTACGATGCATCGCCCTTTTGATACATGAGAATTTGCGATTCGACAAGTTTCAGGAACAGCAGACGGTTCACCCATGTGATGCAGAGACGGAGTGCCATCGCCTCGCATTCTTCCCTGTTCGGGAAATCGTCTTCAAGCTGGTAGATGGCACTTTCGAGGAGGCTTGCCTTGTCGCGATTCGCAGGTTTCTTGCGCTGAATGACTTTCTTGCCGCCCTTGTCTTCTTTTACTTCTTCGAGGCCGATGATGTGCAAGAGTTCCGCATAAAAGTTGCGGTCGAGACTGTTGCTGTCGTTTGCAAAAGGCTTCGCGAGGAGGGTTTCCGGGGAGAGGAATTTGTAGAGAGGGAATAGTTTGGACGAAGGAGATTGCTTCGCTTCGCTCGCAATGACATGTGTATTGTCGTTGCAAACGGGTTTCACCATCTTACCAAGATTAAAATGCACGACGTTGATGTCGCAGGAGGCGAGGAAATCGTCGATGGCGGGTTTCGCGATATCGTTGTAGAAATCGGAGGTCTTGTTGCCGCTCATCTGATTCGCCTTGAATTTCAAGAACTGATCGTATATCGGTTTTGACTTGTTGGCGAAATAACGGATAAAGTCTTTAACGTCGAAAAAATACCATTCGTCAAAATTTGTGATGGCGAGCCACTTGATTTCGTGATTGCCCGAATGCACGTATTCCAGCATAAAGTAATAGACGAGTTCCTGCAACGATTTTACGTTCGGATGCTCGGTCGAGAACATTTCAGCAACATTCGTCGGCGACTTCGCTTCGATAATCACCGCTGGCTTTGCGTTTGCTGTATTCCCGTTAAAAATCGCAAGATCTATCGGACGGTTGACTTGCACCGAATAATCAGGTTCAAAAATCTTGCGTAAAAAGTTCCAGATTTCGCCCTTGTGGTATTCTTCGTCCTGCGCCGGATTCCGCTTGCTGTACAAATTGGTAAGCGCTGCTTGAAATTGTTCCATCTTTTCGACAGGAACAGGCAACTTGAGGAACGCTGAATTTACGGACTTTTTCGGCGAAATTAATTTAAATGACATACAAGTGAAATATACCCTTATTTCGTGTCACACGAATGATTCCATTGGTTTTTTTTTGCAATTATTACCCCTTCAAAAAAAATCCAATTCCCCCTCTTGACAAATAGTGCACAAAAGTGTAGTTTTTGATAGAGCCTTTAACAAAAATATTCTGCGTCCCCGTCTGTTAAGCCCCATTCGCATGTACGCAGGAAGGAGCACAGAATGTACTGCATTGCCAATGGCGTCGCCACCGATGCCAAATCCGCCGAAAGCGCAACAATCCATCCGCTTGCAGAGTCAAGTGTCGGCAAGCTGATCCAGGTCATCCGCGGCAAGCAGGTCCTGCTCGACCGCGATTTGGCAACACTCTACGGAGTGGAAACTAGGCGCATTAACGAGCAAGTCAAACGCAATATAGAGCGATTCCCCGAAGATTTTTGCATTCAACTGACTATGGAAGAAACCAAGGCTCTAAGGTCGCAAAATGCGATCTTAGAGGCGGATTCGCCCAATTTGAAGGGAAAACACTCGAAATACCGATCCTTCGCATTCATCGAGCAAGGTGTCGCGATGCTATCGTCTGTTCTGAAAAGCGAAACGGCCATCAGAGTGAACATTGCCATCATGCGAGCTTTTGTTGCGGCACGGCAAATCCTGATGCAAAACGGGGGTCTGGTTCACCGCCTTTCTAACATAGAAACAGAGGTTTTAGACCAAAAAGCCAAACTTCTCGATCACGACCGTAAACTGGACGAAGTCTTCGAGGCGATGGATCGCGGCGAGCTCAAGTCGAAGGGATTGTTCTACAACAACCAGGAATTCGATGCCTATGTGTTCGTATGCGGTTTAATTCGCCAAGCGAAGAAGCGAATTGTCCTTGTGGACCGCTACGTAGACGAGAAGGTGCTCTCGATGATGCTCAAGCGCGCCGAGGGCGTGTCGGTGACAATCTACACTTACGACAAGAGCAAGGTCTTCGAGGTAGACCTGGCTACATACAATGCGCAGTACGCCGACTGTCCACTTGAAATCCTGCCAAGCTACGGTGTACATGACCGCTTCTTATTCATTGACGATACTGCCTACCATTTCGGCGCATCGCTCAAGGATCTCGGCAAGAACACGTTCTTCTTCACCAACGAAGAATTCACACTGGAGGAAGTGTTGAAAAAATCCGAGAATAGCCAAAGCATCTCTTGACTTAATATAGCATATATGCTATATTACTAATACTATGAAAAAGACCCAAGTCCTGGATTTCATGGACTCCCTTGAAAAGGGTGACAAAAAGTTGGCTGCGTACGTGAAAATGTACGAGGCGCTGTCGGCGTTCCTGACGGATTTCGACTTCTTGAAGGATTCCCTGAGTTTGACTCAGCAGGACATCGCCGAGAAGATGGGCACGACGCAGAGCGCCATCTCGCGCATCGCATCGCTGAAAACGAATCCCTCCTACAAGCAGCTGCAGAAAATGGCAGAGGCTGTCGGCGGAGAACTCCTCGTCACCCCGATAAAAAGCATGACCGTCCAGGTGCCTTATGACTTGCAAGAGACGGTGCGCAAGCTGGCTGCGAGCGAGAAGAAGTCGACCAACGATTACCTAGAGGGCGTGTTGCGCAACGCCATAGAGCTGGAGCATTCCAGCTACATGCCCGGACACTCGCCTTGAGCAAGGTTTGCGAACCCAAAGTCGCATACGATTGCCACGGCAGAAAGCCGAAGCGGAAAACAAAATAATCGTCAAACAATCTAAAGGAGTCGGATTGCCCTAACACATTAAATCTTTGTATATTACTCCTAACACCAGAAAAGGTGGTATTAAGGATCGTTTCCGCGCAATGCGGGACGGTCCTTTTTTTATGCAAAAGGAGCCAAAAATGGAGAAAAACGTGACCCTCGCGCCGAAAAAGCCTGAATTTTCCCTGATAGACGAGGATTTGCTCAAGTCGCGGATATATACCATCCGCGGGGTCAAGGTGATGCTCGACGCCGACTTGGCCGAGATTTACGGGTATTCGACCAAGGCTTTCAATCAGCAGGTCAAGAATAATATCGAGCGTTTTGCGGAGGATTTCCGTTTCCAACTGTCCAAAAAGGAAGTCGAAGAATTGCGGTCAAAAAAATTGACCGCAATTACCGGTGTAAATGACGCAAAAATTTTGCGGTGCAAAAATTACACCACAAACATTAGCACAATGAGCCGCTCCAATCCCTTCGTTTTTACGGAACAGGGCATTTATATGCTTATGACCGTGTTGAAAGGTGATATGGCAGTACAACAGAGTATGGCCCTTATCCGCCTTTTCAAGCAGATGAAGGACTACATTGCGGCGGAAAACACGCCGGATATTTCTGCGGGGATGGTCGCCCTGGCGACGCAGACAAGCCAGAACACGCGGGATATCGCCGAGATTGCCTCGGATGTCCGCACGCTTTCTAACAAGGTGGAGCGAAACGAGAGTTTTCTCCAAAAGGTCATGTCGAATTTCGTCGACCCATCGACTTTCAAGCATTTCCTGATTCTGAACGGGCAGCGGTTAGAGGCCGATGTCGCCTACACGCAGATTTACGGCATGGCGAAGAAGTCAGTGCTGATTGTGGACGATTACCTAGATGTAAAGACCCTCGATTTGTTGCGGTGCGTGGCGAAGGGAGTCTCTATCAAGATTTTCAGTGAACAGCACGGCCGTACCCGCCTGACTGGGAGCATGCTTGCGGACTTCAGGGCCGCCCGCCCGGATGTGGAACTTGGCGATGTCTGCACCACGGGGAACATGTTCCACGACAGATACATCTACCTGGATTTCGGGACCGCCGGCGAGAAGCTTTTCCACTGCGGGGCTTCGAGCAAGGATGCCGGCAACAAGATCACGACCATCATGCAGCTAGAAGATATCGCAGTGTATCGCCCACTGTTCGAGAAGTTATTGCAAGATGAAAAATGAGGGTACGAAATCTCGCCAATTACACAGAAATCACCATCCCGCAGCGCATTTGCTGCACGCGGTCGCCCAGGATTTCGCGCAATATGGCGTAGGCGCGGTCGCCGGTACAGTGCCCGGTGTAAATCCTCTGCACATCCAGTTCGCGCAGCCTTTCTGCGAAGGCGCGCACGACTTCGTCCTTGTAACGGAAAAGGTGGAAGCCGCCTAGCATCGCGTAGATTTTCTTGCCGGGGAAGGTCGCCTCGATTTCTTTCACAATGTTATCTGCACCGGCGTGGCTGCAGCTGTTCATGATGAAGAGTCCCTGCGGCGTGTCAAAGACCAGGCTTTGTTCGTGGTCAAAACTGTCGTAGCGGTACGTGCCGTTTTCCTTGACGCTCAGGTGCGCCCGTTCGCCAATGCGGTCGAGCCCTGCGGTCTTGTGCGGCACCAGGTAGACATTCGGAGCAATCTGCATGTCGCCTTCGGCATAGCGAATACGGTCGGCAAAGCGCTTGAGCCATCCTTTATGGATTCCGATGTACTCGTGATAGGTCAGGCGCCCGAACAGTTTGTGTGCATGGTAGCAGTTCTCGGCAGTTCCTTTGCGCAGGTAAAAAGGCGCCGTCTTGTTGAGCGCGAAGAATCTGGCCATGCCGTTCGCGTGGTCGTAATGGGCGTGGCTCAAGATGCCGATGTCCATCTTCGTGAGGTCCACCCCCATGACGCCTGCGTTTTTTGCAAACAGGTGCGATGCGCCGGTATCCAAGAGGTAGCGCTTGCCCTCAAACTCCACATACACGGAAAGTCCCCACTCGCCAAAAAGCTTGCGGGTACGCGATTGTCCAACAGCATCGGAGCTGGCTGTATCGGGACGGGCGGCAAATTGCGTGCCTGTAACAAAGCCTTCAATGTTGTCTATGAGGACTTGAACTTTCATGGCGCTACAAAATTATTCGCAGTCGAGGCAGGTCCATTCCACGATGCCGTCGCAGCCTTCCTTGGAACCGGTGAGGCGTTCGCATGTATAGCTTTCGACGTCAATGAGGAATCCGAGGTTACCTGCGTTCTGGGTGCAACATCCTTCGCAGTCGCTATCGGCGCACTTGTCGTACACGACGGCGTCGATGGTATGGCCGTTCTGGCGCAACCTGAACGTCTTCCCGTTGTACTGGTCCCAATCTTTCTCGTGGATGGAGATGATGTTGTGCTCGCTGACCCACTGCTCGGTCTGCTGACCGTTGATGCCTGCAAAGTAGCCCGCCCACTCGCAACCATTGTACTTGACGCATTCCTCGCTGCCGGGGTCCGGCCAAGAAATGTACCAGGTCAGGTAAGCCTTGTTCCAGACGGTGTCGGCGGGAGCAGCTGCCGTGGTGGAACTGCTGGATTCAAGCACTGCAGAGCTTTCGGGTGCCGCAGAAGACGGATCAACTGTACCTGCAGACGACACAGCTTCACTTGACAAAGCCGTCCCGCTCGATGCCGGCGTATTCCCTGCGTTCACATCAGTGGAAACGCTGCTGGAACTGCTGTCGGCGCAGGCCGCAAAAAAGAACAATGTTGAAAAAATACAGACGAGAGAAAAGTTTTTCATAGGATACTCCGTTTCAGCGATGAGGTGTCAGGTATGAGCTATGAGCTATGAGCATTGAGCCCTGAGCTATGAGTAGATTCATCTCTAATTGCTCACTGCTCACCGCTATTTAATTTCTTTCCCGTCGCTGAAGGCGTTGCCGACTCGGCGTTCCATCACGTAGTAGCCGTGCCCTGCGGTGTCGTAGCACACCGGCGCAAGCTTTTCGACGGAGAGTTTTCCATCGCTGTCCAGCACGGATTCGTCGGCAGTCACGTTCACAATTTCGCCGAGCAAAAGTTCGGATTCGTCGTCGTAGCTCACCATCTTGCATTCCAGCGCGAGTGGGAGTTCGGCAATCAGCGGGGCGTCCACATTTTCGCTCTTGACGGCGGTGAGGCCCGACTTTGCAAACTTGTCTGCGACCTTGTTGCCGCTGGTGACCCCCAGGTAATCAATAGCCTTGATGTTCTTTGCCGTCGCCATGCTCACGGTGAACGCCTTGCGGGCAAGGATGTTCGGCATGGTCTTGTGACTCTTGGCCACGTAGATGGCAATCTGGTTCGTATCGCTGACGCTGCCCCAGGCGGCCACCATCGCGTTCGGGGTGCCGTCTTCGTTGTATGTCGCGATAACGAGCGTCGGCTGCGGGTAAAGGTAAGTCTTGACTCCGAGATTTTTGCGCATAATCAATTCTCCAGTTGGTCAGGATGTTCTATTGACAAGATACTAAAAATGTATTTACCGCCCTTCGCGGAGGCGGAAGGCAACGCAGGCGATGTCCACTTCGCGCGGCAGGCTCATTTCGCGGCTCAGGCCCTGCGGCAGGTTGCGGAACCCGACGTTGCGGATGCTTTCGCACAGCTTGCTTGCAGCGGCCGACACAGAATCGCTGGCCATGCTGTCGGCGTTGCTCGCCGCGTTTTGCAACAGGTTCAAAAGCAAAAAGCCGGCACCCAGGCGCTGCGACTTGTCCACCAGCGTGTTGAGGCGCGAGGTGTCCGAGACGAGAAAGCCGATTTGCAGCAGGGAATCTCCGGCAAGCTTCACCTTGACCTGGCGCTCCACGGCAGAGGCGGGGCGCACGGACTTTTGCAGGGACTGCATGTAGTCGGCGAAGGCGCGGGGCGCGGGCGGCGCGAAATTTGCCTCGGAGGATTCCGCTTCGGCTGATCCGGCGGATTCCACCGGTTTAGTGGACTTGGCGCATTCGGCCTTGTAGTTCGCCATGACGACGATGTTGTCCGCGAGGTCGAGATAGTCGCCGCAGGCGCCCGCCACCAGGATAAAGCTGTAACCCGCCTGCGCAATGGCGCGAATGCGGTCGGTCAGCGGTATCAGGGGTTCGCGGTCGTCGCCCAGGAGTTTGCGGACGCGGATGTCACGGATGAGGAAGTTCACCGCCGAGGAATCCTCGTCGATGAGGAACGTCCGCGAGCCCGCCTCGATGGCTTCGAGCAGGTTCGCGGCCTCGCTCGTGGAGCCCGATGCCGAAAGCGTGGTAAAATCCTTGGTGCTCACGCCACCCGGAAGGTCGCGCACGAATATCGAGAGGTCAGTAGCGCGCACACTGCGCCCGTCCTCGACGCCGACGCGCAGGGCGGTCTCGTCCACGACGATTCCCTCGCGGCCGTCACCCG
>JAEEGJ010016445.1_pt1 | contig 16967 bp, 11 predicted proteins | sample 8958761 | NCBI WGS metagenome assembly JAEEGJ01 (sample SAMN16246546, study PRJNA631951) | gut metagenome | biome: gut microbiome; feature: rumen; material: RS-attached | host: Bos | place: Iran: Karaj | collected 2018-10 | reverse complement strand
ATCATATCATTGCCGCAAATGAAGGAAATTGTACAGCTCTTGCAGCAGGCTATCATCTTGCTACAGGGAAAGTGCCGGTTGTATATATGCAGAACAGCGGTGAGGGCAACATTATTAATCCGGTCACATCCCTGCTGAACGATAAAGTCTATGCTATTCCTGTGATTTTTATCATAGGTTGGCGTGGAGAACCTGGAATACATGATGAACCGCAGCATATTTATCAGGGCGAAGTGACTCTGAAACTGTTGAAAGATATGGATATAGCTACATTTGTAATCGGGACGGAAACTACTGATGAGGAAGTTGCTAAAACAATGGAGCGGTTCCGCACTGTTCTTGACTCCGGTAAGGATGTCGCATTTGTGATACGTAAAGGCGCCCTTACCGATGCGCCTGAAGTCAAGTACAGTAATGATAATAAGATGTTACGGGAAGAAATTATCCAGCATATTGTAAAAGTATCGGGTGAAGATCTTATTATTAGCACGACTGGCAAGGCATCCAGAGAATTGTTTGAAACACGTGCCGCTAATGGACAGAGTCATAAATATGATTTTCTCACCGTCGGCTCAATGGGACACAGTTCGTCGATTGCGCTTGGAGTAGCTCTAAACAAACCTGAACAACGGATCTGGTGTATTGACGGTGACGGAGCCGTTTTAATGCATATGGGTTCTATGGCGGTAATCGGAGCGAATAAACCGTCAAACCTTATTCATATTGTGATAAATAACGGTGCTCACGAAACTGTTGGTGGAATGCCGACTGTAGCCGGAAGCATTGATATAGTTAAGATCGCTCTCGCATGCGGTTATCTGAATGCTGTTTGTGTTGATTCATTCGATGAGCTGGATGAAGTTTTGGAAGCCGTAAAGAATAAAAATGAGTTGAGTCTGGTAGAAGTGAAATGCGCAATTGGAGCACGAAAAGACCTTGGAAGACCTACAACAACAGCATTGGAGAATAAACAGAATTTTATGGAATATATGAAGATATTATAGACAAAAACAAATCGAATAAGTGGTGGAACTTATCAAATAGTTTGGGAGCATATATTATGTTACAGAATGAGAAAGATCATTTACATAAAGCATTAACATGGATAAGAAATAATACTATTGAACATAAGGGTATCGCTGTTACGTCCAAAGACCAAGTAATTTATCCGGAAGTAACAGGCTACTATATTCCTTCGCTCCTTAAATGGGGGGAGCGTGATTTGGCCGTAGCATATGCTAAATACTTATGTTCTATTCAGAAAGAGGATGGTTCTTGGTATGATAGTCAAGATGTTGCTCCATATGTGTTTGATTCTGCACAGATTTTAAAGGGACTTGTGGCAATTAGAGATGTTTTACCGGAGGTAAACGAGCATATAATTTGTGGTTGTGATTGGATACTATCTAACATGCAACCGGACGGAAGGCTTACCACTCCCAGCAAAGACGCTTGGGGTGAAGATGAGAGTTTTTGTTCTGAACTGATTCATATATACTGTTTATCGCCGATCAGAGAAGCGGGTCGTATTTTTAACAAACCAGAGTATCTGGAAGCGGTTAATAAAATTCTTAACTACTATAAGATTAACAAACTTGATAAGATTAGGAATTTCAGTCTTCTTTCTCACTTTTATGCATATGTTATGGAAGGGCTTTTTGACCTTGGAGAAATTGATCTGTGCAGAGAGTCAATGAACAGACTTGAGAAGTATCGCACACGAAAAGGAGCAATTCCTGGGCTTAATGATGTTCCTTGGGTATGTTCAACTGGATTGTTTCAGCTCGCTATCGTATGGTATAAGCTTGGTGAACTTGAGAAAGGAAATTCCCTGTTTTATTACGCTTTGGATTTACAAAATGAGTCTGGAGGGTGGTATGGGAGCTATCCGGCTCCGGGCTTGATTGCCGGATTTTATAGAGGCAGAAAGAAGCCTTATTATTTTCCAGATTCAGAAATAAGCTGGGCGGTTAAGTATTTTCTAGATGCTTTGGCATTAAAGGAAAAGCTTGAATCATAAAAGACTATTATAGCATCCTTACAGATTCTGAGAAAAACTTTAACACTATTAAGAAGGAATGACAATAAAATACTATGAAAGTATTACTCGTTTTCGGGACCAGACCTGAGGCAATCAAGATGTGCCCTCTGGTCTTAAAACTAAAAGAGAATAAAGACCTGAATTGTCTTGTCTGTCTTACCGGGCAGCACAAGGAGATGCTTCGTCAGGTTATGGATGCTTTTAGGATTATAGAAGACTATAACCTTGATGTGATGAAAGATAAGCAATCCCTGACTACTATCACCAGTTCGGTTCTTAATGGCATGGAGCCTATATTGAAAGAAGAGAAGCCTGATCTTGTTCTTGTTCATGGAGATACCACAACTTCTTATGCTGCGGCATTGGCAGCTTTTTACCAACAGATACCTGTGGGGCATGTTGAGGCAGGGTTGAGGACTGGAGATATTTATTCACCGTTCCCTGAAGAGATGAACAGGCTGCTTACGGACAGAATCAGCACATATTATTTTGCTCCCACGGAACTGAACCGTGAAAACCTGCGAAAAGAAGGAATAACCGGGAATGTATATGTTACGGGAAATACGGTTATTGATTCATTTCAGTATACTGTCAGGAATGATTATACATTTTCTTCGAACATTTTGAATGAGCTCGATTTTGACAACCATAGAGTGGTACTGATCACGGCACACAGAAGAGAAAATCTTGGGAAACCGCTGGAACACATATGCAGTGCTGTCAGAAGACTGTCAGAAAAATACTCGGATGTAATGTTCGTATATCCGGTACACCTGAATCCTGCGGTAAGAAATACGGTATTTACAGCCTTATCTGACGTAGCAAATATTAGGTTGATAGACCCTGTTGATGTTCTTGATATGCATAACCTGCTATCGCGGTGCTATATGGTGATGACAGATTCGGGCGGACTGCAGGAAGAGGCACCTCATTTTGGTAAACCCGTCCTTGTAATGCGTACCGAGACCGAGCGCCCTGAAGCAGTTGAAGCCGGAACCGTTAAAGTTGTGGGAGTAGATGAAGAAAAGATTTATAGTGAGGCAAAGCTTTTATTAGATGATAATACAGTTTATAACCGAATGGCCAGAGCCGTGAACCCATATGGTGACGGGCATGCATGTGAGAGAATTGACAAAATAATAATGGCAAATAGTTACCCACATTATTCAGCGAAAGACCAAAGTTTATCATGATGGAAAATCGGTAAAGTTAATAGAGGACTAAAATGGAGACTGAAACAAATAACAAAAAAAATATTTTGGAAAAGCTGGGGAGTGTATCTGAAACTGCTGTGAGCCGACTGGCAACTATTGCAGTAACTATAGCTTTGATTTTTCAAGCTGTTATGGCGATGTTGGCTATGCTTATTAAAACGACTGATTTTTCTTTGGCCTGGCATATGCTGTTTACACAAAGCTATATATTGCCTGTGATCTGTATTATCTCCTTTATCATATACATATTGGTATTTTCGAGGGCTAAAATTGAAAATGCAAGTCTGAAACTCATGATTAGGAAAAATCCGCTTATTATCGTGTTTTCCCTTCTGGTGATCATGATGTTTATAAGTCAGGCATACAATGGATTGGGATATGCTTTTGGAGAATACTTTATAATGCAGCTCGGTGAAACATTCGATATGGAGCTGTCTTATTTCATTTTTGTTCTGTTTTGCGGTACACAGGTTAAACTGGAAAAACATAAAACATTTCTGCTGAGAGTACATTTACTAGTGAGTATGCTCCTGGTAGTTGCGGGTTTTGTATTATGGAAAAATGTTTTTGATTTTGAACTTGTACATATCAGACCTGACGGCTTTGTTTCTATTTTTGGAAATACGAATTATTATGGGTACTATCTTGCTATATCCATTCCTTTAGCCGGTTCCGAGTTCATTTACGAAAAACAGAAATCATGGAAAATAGTTGCAATTATTGCATTTGCCGCAAATACTGTAGCTCTTTCGCTGAATGATACTATGGGATCATGGATCGGAGCTGCATTTGCGGTAATTTTTATTGCTGTTGTTCATTACATTATTGAAAAGAAAATAAACTGGAAGGCAATTATCTTGATTCCGGTGTTTATTATATGTTTGGTTATTCCCGGACTGTTTACCGGGATGTTTGAAAAAAATGTTACATCACTCGCTTCAGACGTGGGCAAAATAGTGTCTGGAGATGAGAACGCAGGAAACGCAGGGTCAAAAAGATGGGCCGAATGGAATGCTTCTCTTGAATATATAAATGAAAATAAGTTATTTGGAGTAGGATTTGAAGGCGCTGCTTACAGAGACGATGTAATGATTTATAATTTCCGCCCTCATAACGAATTTATTGAATATACGTTGTTTTACGGTATTCCGGTAGGAATTTTGTATTTCGCCGGGTGCCTGGGAGTTTTTATAAGAGCTCTTAAAAAGAAAGAAATAATGGATGGGGCTACATTGGCCTGTCTTACGGCGGCATTTGGATATCTTGTCAGTTCGTTTTTCGGAGTTACGGTATTCAGTATCGCAATGTATTTTTTCATGTTCCTTGGTATGGGATATGTAAGAGAAAAGAATGATAAGACATTATAAAGATATATGGATAGAAGAGAGTGGTTTCAGTTATATCTAAAGCCGATGAATAAAGTATTGGGATAAAGTTCGTTTTGAAGATATGTTATAAAAACTAGTACTATAGCATATCTGTAAGAAAGCGGGGTGTGTTTGGCAGGTGGATATCAGGAAGATATTTGAGACGAATAAGGAACTGATCGGGGCTGTGGACCGTGCTGTATGTTTTTTCAGGACGGGAAGATATGATAAGGCCCTGGAGTGGGTTGCCGATACGGCCGATGAGATACATCTGGTGACGGATGCGGTGATGACGGACCGGGAGTATTTTAGTGAAATTTCGGTTGACTTTATCGGAGAGATGCTGCAGAATATAGTAGAGGCTACACAGCGAAAGGACTATGTGCTGCTGTGCGATCTGTACGACATGCAGCTTGCGACCTTTATCTGCGGTGTACAGGAGCATATCCTGAAAAAAGAGCAGTATCTTCTTTTTGATAATGAGGAATACCGTGAGAATATCAATTCCCTAAAGCAGGTATTGAGGGAGATGATAGAGGAGCGTGAGGATCTGTCGGTAGACGAGCAGAAACGCTTCAGGGTTAATCTGAATGCGAAGCTTGATGATATGTTCGATCCGTCCGCACTTTTAAAGAAGGGCTTTAACCTGGAGTTTACATCCTCCGGTTCCATGACCATATCGGCTCCGTTCGCAAATGACAGGATATATCTGCACTCAAACGGGCGTGTTGTGAACGAGTCCCTGCAGCTGGCTTTAAACTGGTATGATTCGATAGTTGACGAATATATTGTTTACGGCTTCGGTATGGGATATCATATAGATGAGCTGAGCCGTCTGGCTCCCGGGAAGAGGATAGTGGTCTACGAGTCGGATCTTGATGTGCTGAGGCTTTACTGCGCATTTTCCGATGGAGCGGAGATCCTTTCAAGGGAAAACATCTTTGTGGTTTACGATCCGGATCTGGGCGTGATACGCAGGCGTATAGGTGAGGTTGAGCCGCAGGATTCCGACGGAAAGATGCTTTTCGTCGACAGGGGCGGCAGGATAGTCAAGGTGTGTGTTCATTATCCGTCGTACCGCAGGACTCCGGGCTGTGACGCTCTGGATGCGGCAGTGCCGTGGAAGCGGGTTGTGGAGAGCTGCTAGGACTAAACTTAGATTCAGTATGATTAAATTTGTGTCATTCTGAGCGAAGCGAAGAATCCAATTGCGCCTTATAGAATAAGATCCTTCGCTGACGCTCAGGATGACAAACATAGGTATTAACATTTTAAACCTATATGTTGTTTTGAGGAATAAAGCCGGGGTGCTCCCGGAGAAAGGAACAGCCGGTAAGCATTTACCGGAATAGATGAAAAATGAATGACGAGTATTCGGTAGTTTTATCAAAACTTGTAGAGAAAATGAAGCTTGAGAACTGTACTCCCGAGATAGATACCGGGAAGATATTCATAACCAAGCCGGATATTAACCGTCCTGCGCTTCAGCTCGCAGGCTTCATGGAGGATTTCGATAACGAGAGGATCCAGATCATAGGAAACGTTGAACATTCCTATATAAAGAGGCAGGATAACAAGGAGGAGATCTATGACCGCTTTCTTTCGAGCGGCATTCCCTGCGTCATCTTCTGTAACGGGTTTGAGCTTGAGCCGGCGCTTCTTGAAACGGCGATTAAGTACAAGGTTCCGCTGCTTAGGACCGGAAAGACCACATCATCTCTCATGGCAGAGGTCATCAGGTGGCTCAATGTCGAGCTGGCGCCGACCATGACCATTCACGGAGTACTGGTTGATGTTTACGGTGAAGGACTTCTTATCACGGGTGAGAGCGGTATCGGTAAATCCGAGGCGGCTCTGGAACTTATCAAGCGTGGGCACCGTCTGATAAGCGATGATGTTGTTGAGATAAAGAAGGTAAGCGACGATACCCTGGTCGGGACGTCTCCCGAGATGACAAGGCATTTCATAGAGCTTAGAGGTATCGGCATAATAGATGTAAAGACCCTGTTCGGTGTTGAAAGCGTAAAGAATACGGGTACCATCGATCTCGTTATCAACCTTGAGGACTGGGACCGCGAGAAGGAATATGACCGCATGGGTCTTGAGGAGCATTATGTAAACTATCTCGGGAACAATGTAATATGCCACAACATTCCCATAAGACCGGGCCGTAACCTTGCGATCATCTGTGAGTCGGCTGCGGTTAACTGCAGACAGAAGAAGATGGGCTATAATGCGGCACAGACATTGTACGAGCGTGCAATAGCAAACATCAACGGCGTTAAGCCCGAGATCAAGGAATGGTAAAGAATATACAAAAAGGAGAATGACATGAAATACTGTTTCGGAGTGGATATAGGCGGTACAACCGTTAAAATGGGACTTTTTACTGCAGACGGCGAGCTGCTTGACAAGTGGGAGATACCTACCGACCGTTCAAACGGCGGAGAGAACGTTCCGGCCGATATAGCGGCTGCGATAAAATCCAAATGCGAAGAAAAGGGCTTGAATAAAGAGGATATAACCGGAGCCGGCATAGGCGTTCCGGGACCGGTAGCACCCGACGGCACTGTCATGAAGTGTGCGAACCTCGGATGGGGCGAATTTAACGTTAACGAGAAGATGTCGGCGCTTACGGGACTTAAGTGCAGCGCGCTTAATGATGCTAATGCGGCTGCGCTGGGCGAGCTTTGGAGAGGAAGCGCTAAGGGCTACAAGAACATGGTATTCATTACTTTGGGAACCGGAGTCGGCGGCGGTATAGTCATCGACGGCAAGGTGGTTCACGGTATACACGGCGGCGGAGGCGAGATAGGGCATATCGTTGTCAATCCTAAGGAAGAGGCTGTATGCGGCTGCGGCGGTCACGGACATCTTGAGCAGTACGCTTCGGCAACCGGTATAGTACGAATGGCTAAGATAGCTCTGGCTGATCCTAAGTGTACAAGTTCTCTTAAAAGTATTGACAATATTTCCTGCAAGGATATCTTTGATGCGGCAAAAACAGGCGATGCGACAGCTGTAGAACTTGTTGATACCTTGGGTTCTTATCTTGCACAGGCTCTTTCGGGAGTGGCTGCGACCTGCGATCCGGAGGTCTATGTAATAGGCGGCGGAGTTTCAAAGGCGGGTACCATCATTACCGATACGGTAAGGAAGCATTTCATGGCCAACAACATGAACGTGCTCACAAAGTCTGAGTTTAAGCTTGCGGAGCTTGGGAATGATGCAGGCATATGCGGTGCGGCATACCTTAGCATCTGTGCGATAAACGAATGACAGAAAAGGAAGCTGCTTCCAAACGGTTGGTTTAAGATAAATTTATAAGGAGTTTTTTGTTTTGGATAAGATATTACTGGATAAAATCTCGGGTTGTGTACCTGCGGGATGTTTTTTCACAAATGTGGCGCTTTCGGAGTATACGTCGTTTAAGACCGGAGGACCTGCGGACGTGTTGGTTCGTCCGACCTCGGTGGAGGATCTTCAGAAGCTGGTCAAGCTTGCAAAGGATGAAAACATACCTTATTATATCCTCGGAAACGGGACAAATATCCTCGTGGCGGATGAGGGCTATAGGGGGTTGATAATCGCCTTAAAGGATCTTACGGGAGATATCGTTTTTTCAGCAACCAACGATAAGGATACGATATCCGTCAGCACCTACGCCGGCTGTACACTTGCGCGCCTTGCGAACGAGGCGGCTTCAAAGGGCTGGTCGGGACTGGAGTTTGCGGCAGGCATACCGGGCAGCGTAGGCGGCGCTGTGGTCATGAATGCGGGCGCTTACGGCGGAGAGATAAAGGATGTCCTCGAGTTTGCCGATGTTCTTGACGGAAACGGGGATATCGTAAGGCTCTTTAACAGGGATTTTGATTTCGGCTACAGGCACAGCATCATCCAGGAAAAGGATTACATCGTGCTTTCGGTTTCATTCCTGCTTAAAAAGGGCGACGAGAAGAGCATAAAGGCCGAGATAAAGGAACTGAATGAGCGCAGGCGCGAGAAGCAGCCTTTGGAGTATCCGAGTGCGGGCAGCACGTTTAAGCGTCCCGAGGGACTTTTCGCGGGCAAGCTCATAGAGGACAGCGGGCTTAAGGGTTTTAGCGTCGGAGGTGCCAAGGTTTCCGAAAAGCATTGCGGGTTCGTGATAAATGCGGACAGGGCTACTTCAAATGATATTTACGAGCTGATCTCGCAGGTTATCGAGAAGGTCTATGATAAGACCTCTGTGGTTCTGGAGCCCGAGATCAAGCTTTTGGGGTTTGAGGAATGAATTTTACTGAAAAGGTAAGACAGGAACTGTGTACGGACATACCGAATCCGAGGCACTGCAGGATGGCGGAGCTGGGCGGAATAATGACGTCTTTGGGCAGGTATGAGCCGGAGACGAACAATCTGGTCATAACATCAGAAAACGAACTGGTCATAAAAATAACAGAAAAATTATTAAATAGAATTTTTTCTGTTGACAATATCGATTGTAAGTTATACGATATAAAACGTTCCGGGAAAGAATTGTGGAAGATCGTTCTTTCCGGAAAGGACAGGGAAGAGGTACAAAAAGCGCTTAAGCTTGGTGATGATGAACCTGCCGCGGATCCTGTTCTTTATACAATGACCTGCTGTAAGAGGGCTTTCTTAAGGGGAATGTTTTTGGGCGCCGGTTCGATAACGGATCCGAACAAGGATTATCATTTCGAGATCTCGGTTTTGGATGAGAGGCTGGCGGAAAGCATCGGAAGCCTTATTACCGAGCTCGGAATAGAGGCGAAGCGTATAAGGCGTAAGCATAAGTTTGTTGTTTATGTCAAGGACAGCGAGATGATATCTGAGGTTCTTAATATCATGGGGGCGCCGGTTGCCATGATGGAGCTGGAGAATGTGCGTATACTTAAGGATCTGAGAAATCATGTGAACAGGCAGGTCAACTGCGATGAGGCAAATATCAGAAAGGCTCTTGCCGCTTCGGGCAGGCAGCTTGAGGATATTGCCTATATCAGAAAGAAAACGGGGCTGAAGGGTTTAAGTGATGAGCTTGTGGAGGTAGCACTCTTAAGGGAGAAGTATCCTGAGGCTACTTTATCCGAACTTGTGGTGTATAATGGGGAAACTGTTGGCAAATCAGGGATAAATCACAGATTAAAGAAGCTTTCGGAGATAGCGGATAAGCTGCGTGCCGAGAATATGGAGACGCCGGTGCAGCAGTCGGAGGGAAAGCATTCTTGAACAGGAGAGAGTTATGATTACGAAGAAAATGGCCATTGACATCACCGCCGATCTGGACAAGAGACCTATAGCTAAGCTTGTTCAGGAAGCGAGCAGATTTAACAGTTCCGTATTTTTTGAGTACAAGGATAAAAAGGTTAATGCCAAGAGCATCATGGGCATGATGACCTTTATCAGCATCATGAACAAGGCCACCGCAGCAAAGGATAAGATCGATATCCAGATAAACGGGAATGATGAAGGCGAGGCTATGGATGCCATTGTTGCATTCTTTTCCTGATATTTCGTAAAACAAAAAAATTTTTTAAAAAGAAACCTTTTGGGGTTTCTTTTTTTTTTCATTTGTGCTATACTATTAAATTAGGATTGTGTCGACTAACTACGGTCGGTGGAGATAAATTGATTTCGGGACTTTTAGTTTAAAAGCTCCCGGTTTGATACGGAGGGCGGTTTTATGACAAGAGAGCAAAGAAGAAAACAGGTTAAACAGAACAGGATTTCTTTGGCAGTCATCATTGTTGAGCTTATAATCGTATGTATTCTGATACCTATAGCCATAAGTAAGTTTGGAAACAAGAAAGGGAGTTCGAGTCCCGATGACGGAGAACCCATCATCGAAAAGGCCGACGCCAACGGTAACCTCATAGGTCCCGGAAACAATGCATCGGCTTCAAACGAGAAAGAGGGAAGCAACGGCACTCAGTCGGGAAAGGAAGGCAGCAGCCAGACAGGTATTTCCGATCAGGGTAAGAAGTCGGGCAGTGAAGGCTCAAAGAATACCGAAGGAAATCAGAGCGGTGAAGGAAACAAATCCGGTGAAGGTGCCGGTAACGAGACCGGAGACGGTAACGGCGAAGGCGGTTCTGAGGGCGGAACTCCGGGCAGACCCGCTGCAACCGGTCCCTTAAAGGAAGTCATTGCTGAGGCAGATATAAAGGCCATGATGTATGATTATGATGCCGCCATAGAGCTGGTTAAGAGCAATCCGGCAGCGGAAAGCGACGCAGAGGCTCAGGCAGCAATAAAGAGATATGAGGAAGACAAAGCAAAGTGCGTTAAGTGGGCAGACAACACACAGATAAGCCACATTTTCGTACATTCACTCATAGTTGATACTTCAAGAGCTTTCGGACCGAAATCAACGCAGGTACAGGGCTATAACCAGTACATGACCACGGTCAGTGAGTTTAACAAGATGATCGAGCAAATGTATGCTAAGGGATATGTCCTCATAAGCATGCATGATATTGCAAAGGTGGTTACGGGAGAAGACGGGAAAAAGAAGCTTCAGAAGCAGCCTATAATGCTTCCTCCCGGAAAAACACCCTTCGTTCTTTCACAGGATGACGTAAATTACTACCAGTACATGGATAACGACGGTGGATTTGCCGACAGGCTTGTTATCGGCGCAGACGGCATACCCACATGTCAGTACACGGATATTAACGGAAATGTCAGCTACGGTGAATATGATGTTCTCCCGATTATTGACAGGTTCTTAAAAGAGCATCCGGATTTCTCTTACCGCGGAGCAAAGGGCATCCTTGCTGTTACGGGTTATGAGGGAGCTTTGGGATATGATACGGGTCTTAGCATGAAGATGTATGACGGTCTTTCGGAAGAAGAAAAGATGAAGCGTATCAATGCAGAGCGTGAGAAGGCAAAGGCCGTAGCCGATGCCATAAAGGCTGATGGCTGGGAGTTCGTAAGCCACAGCTACACACATTCGAACATGTCGAATGTTTCCGTAGAAAAGCTTGAGTATGACTGCAGGCGCTGGAAGGAAGAAGTAGAGATTATCCTCGGACCTACAGATATCTATATCTACCCTTATGGTGCCGACATCTGTTCTTGGAGAGGCTATTCGGGCGAGAAGTATGATATTATGAAGAAATACGGTTTCTGGTATTTCTGTAATGTTGACTCGGCAAGGTACTGGATACAGCTTACCGATGGTTACATGCGTATGGGCAGGGTCAATACGGATGGTGAGAGAATGCACCTGACTCTGAAGAACCTGAACAACCCCGATGTTCCGAACAGACTTGAATATTTCTTTGACGTAACCAAGGTTTACGACAATTCAAGACCTGCATGGCCGGACTGATCGTTTAAAGGATACGAATGGTTTTGGCATGAGGTTAATCTATGGCATTTACTCATTTACATGTTCATACAGAATACAGCCTGCTTGACGGTTCAAGCAAGATAAAGGAGATTCTTGCCCGGGCGAAGGAGCTCGGGCAGGATTCACTTGCCATAACCGATCACGGCGTCATGTACGGCGTTATTGATTTTTACAAGGCAGCAGGCGAGATAGGCATAAAGCCGATCATAGGGTGCGAGGTCTATGTAGCGCCCGGCTCCAGATTTGAAAAGGAAAATACCGTATCGGATGAGCGTTACCGCCATCTGGTGCTTCTTGCTGAAAACGACACCGGCTATTCCAACCTTATGAAGATAGTTTCAAAGGGCTTCATTGAGGGCTTTTATTATAAGCCCCGTGTGGATATGGAAGTTCTTGAAAGATATCATGAGGGAGTGATAGCCTTATCTGCATGTCTTGCGGGAGAAATCCCCGGAAACCTTATCAAGGGTAATTATGAGGGTGCAAAGGAAGCTGCGCTCAGGTTCAGGAAGCTTTTCGGAGAGGATAATTTCTTCCTTGAGCTCCAGGATCACGGCATACCGGAGCAGAAGACCGTAAATGCCGGGATTGTAAGACTGGCAAAGGAAACGGGGATAAAGCTTGTTGCGACCAATGACGTCCACTATACCTTTGCTGAGGACGCCGAGGCTCATGATATCCTTCTGTGCATCCAGACGCAGAAGAAGGTACAGGATGAGGATCGTATGCGCTACGAGGGCGGTCAGTTTTATCTGAAGTCCGAGGAGGAGATGAGAGGTCTTTTCCCGTATGCGCCTGAAGCTATAGAGAACACGGCGGATATTGCAAAGAGGTGCAATGTAAACATAGAATTCGGGCATTACAAGCTTCCAAAATTTGACGTCCCGGAGGGTTATACTGCGGAGACCTACCTTAGGAGCCTCTGTACGGAGGGTCTTAAGAAAAGATACGCGGGAGTATCGAAAGAGGCGTTTAAGGAGCTTGAGGAGAGGCTTGAATACGAGCTTGATACGATAAAGGGCATGGGCTTTACAGACTATTTCCTGATCGTATGGGATTTTATAAAATACGGCAGGGATCACGGCATAGCGGTGGGCCCCGGACGAGGCAGCGCCGCAGGCTCGATAGTTGCTTATTCGCTCGGCATAACGAATATCGATCCCATAAGATACAGCCTCCTTTTTGAGCGTTTCTTAAATCCCGAGCGTGTGACCATGCCGGATATAGATGTTGATTTCTGTTATGAGAGGCGTCAGGAAGTCATTGATTATGTTGTAAGGAAATACGGCAAGGACCGTGTTGTTCAGATAGTTACGTTCGGTACGCTGCAGGCCCGCGGAGTTTTAAGGGATGTCGGGCGTGCGCTTGATATGCCCTATTCCAAGGTTGATCAGATAGCAAAGATGATCCCGGAGGAGCTTGGCATAACGCTGACAAAGGCAATGGAGGTCAATCCCGACCTGTCCTCGGCCTACGCTTCCGATCCTGAGGTAAAGAAGCTTGTCGACATGAGCCTGCGTCTCGAAGGTCTTCCGAGGCACTGCTCGATGCATGCGGCAGGTGTTGTTATCTCCAATGCTCCGGCGGATGATTACGTACCTCTTTCAAGGTCGGCTGACGATTCGATCACGACTCAGTACACGATGACGACGCTTGAGGAGCTCGGGCTCTTAAAGATGGACTTTCTTGGACTGAGGACCCTTACCGTCATTCAGGACGCAGTGAAATCCGTCAACGAGACCTTAGAAGAAGAATACAGGAAAGAGCACGGGGGAAGCTCGGAGGGCTTTGTCCCGCTTGATATCGATGCGATAGATTATGATGATAAAAAGGTATTTGATCTTATAGCATCCGGAAAGACGGAGGGTATCTTCCAGCTTGAGAGTACCGGTATGAAGAACTTCATGAAGGAATTAAGACCCGGCTCGATGGAAGACATTATCGCGGGTATCTCGCTTTACCGTCCCGGGCCCATGGATTTCATACCGAAATATATAAAGGGAAAGCAGGAGCCGGAGACGATCACTTATGACTGTGAGCAGCTCCGTCCCATCCTGGAGCCGACATACGGCTGTATCGTCTATCAGGAGCAGGTTATGCAGATCGTGCGTAATCTTGCGGGCTACAGCTTCGGCAGGAGCGATTTGGTAAGACGTGCCATGGCAAAGAAAAAGCAGAGCGTCATGGAAAAGGAAAGGGAAAACTTCGTACACGGTAACGAGTCGGAGAAGGTTCCCGGATGTGCGTCTTTGGGGATTTCCGAAAAGATAGCAAATAAGATATATGATGATATGACGGATTTTGCAAAGTACGCATTTAATAAGTCGCATGCGGCTGCATACGCGGTTGTCGCTTATCAGACGGCTTATCTTAAGTGCTACTATCCGGTGCATTTCATGGCGGCGCTGATTACCTCGGTAATAGATAATTCGGGTAAGACCGCAGGCTATATCAGCGTCTGCAGGAAGATGGGGATAGCGGTTCTTCCCCCGGATGTGAACGAAGGCAATGTTTCGTTCACGGTTACGGGCAATTCGATAAGGTATTCCTTATCTGCCATAAAGGGTGTCGGGAGGCCTGTCGTAGAATCGATAGTTGCCGAAAGGAACCTGAACGGTCCGTATACCGGATTTAAGAATTTTGTTGAACGTCTTTCTTCGAAGGAGACAAACAAGAGAGTCATAGAAAGCCTGATAAAGGCGGGGGCGTTTGATACACTGCCGGGTAACAGGAGGCAGCTGCTGCAGGCAAGCTCGGGTATCATAGAGGCGGTGGCTTCAAGAAGAAAAAGCTCAATGGAAGGCCAGATGACGCTGTTCGATCTGTTTTCACCTGCCGAGACCGGAGTGGATGATGAGAAGCTTCCGGATATCCAGGATTATTCAAGGGATGAGATACTGGCGTTTGAAAAGGAAGTGCTGGGACTTTATGTTTCGGGGCATCCGCTTGAAATGTATTCTGCAGTGCTTGAGAAGAACGTGACGGCCACCACTGTGGATTTTGCGGCAGAGGACGAAACTGAGGAGCTTAAGGTCAGGGATGATCAGGAATGTATTGTAGGCGGCATTGTTTCGAACGTAACCCAGAAATACGCCCGTAACGGCAGCATCATGGCTTTCCTTACGCTTGAGGATATGTACGGGAGCATTGAGGTTATCGTATTCCCGAGGGACTATATGACAAACAGGTCCCTGTGCGTTGCGGACGCGAAGGTGCTGATCAAGGGAAGGGTGACCGTTGACGAGGAAAGAGGCGCCAAGCTCATCTGTTCCAAGATGAAGGAGCTTGATGAGATACCGTCGGAGCTCTGGATCAAGTTCCCGGATAAAGAAATTTTCGGGCAGAGCGAAGAGGCGCTGCTTGAGCTTATAAGGAAATATGACGGGGAGGACAGCCTTGTTGTTTATCTGGAGAAGGAAAAGCAGTTAAAGAGGTATCCTAAATTCATATCAACCGCGGTTTCACAGGAACTGCTTGATATATTAAAAAAGAAATACGGGGAGAAGGCGGTTGCGGTTCTTCCGACTAAGTATAAGTTTTGATTGCATAGAGTAGTATTGTCATTTTGAGCGAAGCGAAGAATCTTAAAACTCCGGTAATAAGATCCTTCGCTGACGCTCAGGATGACAAATAGGACGCGTAGGTTGACAAAGTGAAGAGGAAGTATTTCATAGAGTTGGGAATACCGGAAAAGGAGAAAAAGTATGGCGGCTAAGAAAAAAGATCAGAAGGAAACCGGTTCAAAGACTATCAGGAAGGTCAAGGTAGTCAACAAGGATACGGAAGCACTTGAGAAGGCAGAGGAAAAGGAAACCGTGAAGCACAATATCAAGACGATCGGCGTGCTTACAAGCGGCGGCGATGCTCCGGGCATGAATGCAGCCGTACGTGCCGTAGTCAGGACCGCTATTGCCAACGGTATTGCGGTAAAGGGCATTAAGAGAGGCTTTTCGGGTCTTATCGACGAGGATATCGTGGATCTGAACTCAAGGAGCGTGGCAGATACGATACAGAAGGGCGGAACCTTCCTGTTTACGGCGAGATGTCCAGAGATGATAACGACCGAGGGCCAGGACATAGCTGCCGAGAACTGCAGGAAGCACGGCATCGACGCTCTGATCGTCATCGGCGGAGACGGTTCGTTTAAGGGCTGTCTTGCTTTAAAGGAAAGAGGAATAAATGTTATCGGTATTCCCGGAACGATAGATCTGGACATTGCATGTACCGAGTATACCATCGGTTTTGATACCGCTGTTAATACAGCTATGCATGCGATAGATAAGATAAGGGATACTTCGACCTCTCAGGAGCGCTGCTCCATCATAGAGGTTATGGGAAGACATGCGGGATACATCGCGCTCTGGTGCGGACTTGCAAACGGCGCAGAGGCAGTGCTTACCACCGAATTATACAAATATGAGGAGCAGAAGCTCATAAACGATATACAGACCAAACGTAAGAGCGGAAGAAAGCATTACATCATCATAAACGCTGAAGGAATAGGCGATTCCGAGGGCATGGCAAGACGTATCGAGTATGCAACAGGCATGCCGACTACAGCCACTATTCTCGGTTATCTGCAGAGGGGCGGAAGCCCGACCTGTAAGGACAGGGTTTTTGCATCGGCATTCGGTGCCAAGGCTGTCGATATACTGCTGAAGGGCGGATGTGACAGGGTTGTTGCATATAAGAACGGTGCATTCGTTGATTTTGACATGGATGAGGCTCTTTCAATGAAGAAGACGCTTGATCCGTTCCTTGTCGACATGCTTGGAAAGCTGACCCGTAAGGGTGACAGCAGGCTCATGAAGAGTGAGGGCATGCTTCCTGTTGAAACCGAAGAATCTACAGGGAAAAAGGTTATCGGTGTTCTTACGAGCGGTATGGATGCTCCGGGTATGAATGCAGCGATCCGTGCGGTTGTTCGTTCGGCCATCGGCTACAATATGAAGGTTATAGGTTTCAGACGGGGATATTCGGGACTTGTCGAG
>JAEEGJ010016442.1_pt1 | contig 16970 bp, 13 predicted proteins | sample 8958761 | NCBI WGS metagenome assembly JAEEGJ01 (sample SAMN16246546, study PRJNA631951) | gut metagenome | biome: gut microbiome; feature: rumen; material: RS-attached | host: Bos | place: Iran: Karaj | collected 2018-10 | reverse complement strand
AACAAGCAGATTGACATGGTGGTGAACATTCCCAAGAATCTCACCCAGCATGAGCTCACAAACGGATACAAGATCCGTCGTGCCGCCATTGACCTGAACATTCCGCTGATTACTAATGCACGACTCGCTAGTTCATTTATTAACGCGTTCTGTACGGTAGATATCAACGATATCCCCATAAAGAGCTGGGACAGCTTTAAGTAAACAACAATCCCGAGCAGTCGCTCGGGATTTTTTATTTATGCCACTTGAGGATTATGCCGGATTGGGCGGGGATGGTGACGCGGATGGGTGAGTCGGGATGAATGTTGGCCTTGAAAGTCTGGCCGGACAGGAGTTCCTTGACTGTAGCGCCGTCTTTTTCCCTGAGCTCCATGTAGTCAAACGCGTGTTGCGGGATGTTTACTGTAGTGTTGAGCGGCTGGTCGTTGAAGTTGGTCACCACCAGGATGGCATCCTTGCCGTCGGCACGCAGGAATGCGTACTGCTTGTGGGGATTGAATGACTCGGAGAGCGGATTCACGTACATAAGGTCAAAGAACCTGCCGTCACGTACGGCATGCTCCTGATTGCAGATACGCAGCAGAGTGGAGTAGAAGGCCCTGAGTTCACGCTCATCGTTTGTAAGTCGTGCATCGTCCCATTTTCCGTTGTTATAGAGGCGGGTCAGGGTGTCAGGAGCCCAGTAATCAAAGATTGTGGTACGTCCGTCAAGTCCGCTGAATCCCTCCTGGTCCATGCCCGGTTCTCCAACCTCCTGACCTGAATATACCATGACAGGACAGGTGTCCATAAGAGCCGATACAATCATGGCAGGTCGTCCCTTTTGTGCCGTTCCACCGAAGAATCGGGACGCTATGCGCTGCTCGTCATGGTTCTCCATGAAGTGAAGCATACTGGGACCGTTGCCGCCGTTCTGCTGCCAGCAGCGGGTTATTGCAGTGGCCGATTCACGACTCTGTACAACAGCACGCAACGTGTCATAAAGACCCACCTTGTCATATATATAGTCAAAGTGGCCTATGTTTATGTAATCCCAATAGGATCCGGGGTTATAGATTTCAGCGATGAAACGTATCTTTTTGTGAGCTTTTTTGACTCTTGATACGGCCCAGTCCCAGAACTGAACCGGAACCATCTCGGCCATGTCGCAACGGAACGCGTCAACACCTTTTGATGCCCAGAACAAAAGTATGTCAAGCATCTTCTTCCAGGTGTCGGGAACGGGATCGAAACAGCGCTGTCCGCCGGCCATGTAATCAACTCCGTAGTTCAGTTTTACGGTTTCATACCAGTCTGAATATGTGGGAGTTGCGCTGAATTTGTCATTGCCTGTGGCGCGGGCCGGAAACTCCTTGTAATCACCCCAGTCCGGCTCACCTGAGAGGGCCTGTCCGGGCAGGTAGTAGAAGTTGTTCTGCGGGCTGAACGCAAGCGTCTTGTCATCGGCCTCTCCAAGGTCCTTAATTCCTTTGGGTTTGGCAATTGAGCGGTATTGGCGGGCCACGTGGTTGGGTACAAAATCCATGATGAATTTCATACCGGCGTCATGGACACGGTCTACCAGTGCCTGGAACTCGGCCATGCGGTCGGGGACAGACAGTGCCAGGTCGGGATCTATGTCGTAATAGTCACGGATTGCGTAGGGTGAACCGGCGCGACCCTTTACGGTTCCCGGATGTGACTCAGGGATGCCGTATTTGCTATAGCTTGTGCATGATGCGTGGGCTATCAGACCGGTGAACCATATATGAGTAACTCCCATCGCCCTGATGTTCTCAAGGACGGTGGGAGTATAACTTTCCAGCTTGCCGGAACCGTTGGTGTGGATGTCTCCTCCAGGCACATTCCTGCCTCCGCTGTTGCAGCCGACGCGTGTGAATATCTGGTAGATGACAGCCTTTTCCATAGGTCTTAGCCTCTGATTCTCTTGATGAGTCCGGTCAGGACTGCGCCGGGACCGCACTCTGTAAACTCCTCAGCGCCGTCGGCAATCATGTTCAGGACGCTCTGAGTCCAACGTACGGGTGAGTTGAGTTGGGTTACAAGGTTGGCCTTTATCTCCTCGGGATTGGTGTGAGGCTTGGCGTCAACGTTCTGGTAAATGGGGCATACCGGATTGTTGAACTGTGTGTTGCTGATGGCCTGTGCCAGTTCATCCTTGGCTGGAGTCATTAGGGGTGAGTGGAAAGCACCGCCTACAACCAGGGGCAGGGCACGCTTTGCGCCGGCCTCGGTCATGAGGGGGCATGCAGCGGCGATGGCCTCTTTTGAACCTGAGATAACCACCTGACCGGGGCTGTTGTAATTGGCGGGAACAACCACCATGCCCTTGGCGTTCAGGTCAGCGCAGATGGCCTCAATTTTGTCATCGGCCAGACCTATGATGGCAGCCATTGTGCCGGGTACCTTCTCGCAGCATTTCTGCATGGCCCTGGCACGCTGTGAAACCAGTTTCAGACCGCTCTCGAATGAGAGTGCGCCGCAGGCTACAAGTGCCGAGAACTCTCCCAGGGAGTGTCCTGCAACCATATCAGGCTTGAAATCAGCGCCGTGTGACTTGGCTACAGCAACTGAATGGATGAACACTGCGGGCTGTGTTATATCTGTGCGGCGCAGATCTTCATCCGAGCCGTTGAACATGATGTCTGAAATCTTGAATCCGAGGATTGAATCGGCCTCTGCAAACAACTCTTTTGCCCAGTCAAACTGGTCATACAGGTCTTTACCCATGCCCGAGAACTGGGCACCCTGTCCGGGAAATACGTATGCTTTCATATGTGAATATTAAGTATATCAGTTTAATTAATTATCTTTGCGCGGCTTTTCCAAACAATTGAAAAATGCACACAAAGAGCTTGTGAGTGCAAAAGTAGTCATCATTCTGAATGCTTATGAATGGAATATTGACATTTTTCGGCGCCGCTACACAATTATTGCTTTTTGTGCGCGTTATATTATAAACCAGAAAAATATAATGTTGAACTATAAACTTCAAGGATACGGCAGCATGTACCGTATGGAGCATGCGGATGCAATGGGATCATTTCAGCTTGGACTGAAAAGGATCTTTGATATCGTTTTCTCAATTATCGGCCTGATACTCTTTTCACCGCTGATATTGGTGTTCTCCGCAATCCTGTTCTACGACAAGGGTCCCGTATTCTTCAAGCAGGAGAGAGTGGGTTACAAGGGCAAGCCCTTCATGATCTACAAATTCCGCACAATGCGTACCGATGCCGAGTCAGACGGCATTCCCCGTCTTGAGAACGAGCGCAACAAGTACCTGACCCCCTTTGGCGGTTTTCTGCGTGCACATCACCTGGATGAACTTCCGCAGCTTTGGAATGTACTCAAGGGTGATATGTCATTTGTAGGCCCCCGTCCCGAGCGCCAGTATTTCATTGACCAGATAAACCGTGAGACCGATGACTACCACTACATCTATCTGATGCGTCCGGGAGTCACATCTTACGCTACCATATTCAACGGTTACACAGACACTATGGACAAGATGCTCAAGCGTCTTGAGTATGATCTGGACTATCTTGACAACCGCAACATCTTTACAGACCTGGGAATCATAGCCAAGACCTTCTTCTCAGTGTTCAGCGGTAAGAAATTCTGATTTTCATTTAGTTACTACCATATTTTTATGAGAAAGTATCTTGTTTTGTCATTGTTCCTGTTCACCGGTATGTCTGCATTTGCGCAGATGACGGAGGATAAAATCATACAGTATGTGCAGGAACAGCAGGCCAAGGGAGTTTCACAGGAACAGATAGTATATAATCTGAACAAGAAGGGTGTTACAGTCCAACAGCTGCAGCGGATGCGGGATAAATATGAGAAGCAGGCATCCACTGGCTTAATGGGAAACACTATTTCAGAGCAGGGCTCCTCAACAACCCGTTCAAGAACGGGAAAGGGGGAGTCTTTTAATATGGTGAGTCCCGCTGACCAGTCTCTGATGGGCGGAACCCAGATTAAAGACAGCAAAACCCTTGAACAGGAAAGGCTCCAGGACATGCTCAGTGAGTCCATGTTCCTTTTTGTGGATTCAATATATCTGCTCAAGCAGTCCCTGCTGCCCAAGAAGAAGGAGATATACGGACATGAGATATTCAAGAGCCGCAATCTGACATTTGAACCCAGTGTCAATCTGGCTACTCCCCAAAATTACCGTCTGGGTCCCGGTGATGAGGTCATCATAGACATCTGGGGCGCATCACAGAACTCCATCCGCGAGGTCATTTCACCTGACGGAAACATCATCGTAGAGGACCTGGGCCCCGTTTATCTGAACGGAAAGACAATACAGGAGGCCGATGCCTACATCAAAAAGGTGTTCAGTCAGATCTATTCGGGACTTGACGGAGACAACTCAAACTCAAGCATCAAGGTTTCACTGGGCCAGAACCGTTCGGTACTGGTCAATGTGATGGGTGACGTTGAGAATCCCGGAACATATCAGGTGTCATCATTCGCAACCGTATTCAATGCCATCTACATGGCCGGCGGCGTGAATGACCTTGGTTCACTCAGAGAGATAAAACTCTACCATGATAATGAAGAGGTGGCCAAGATAGACATGTATGACTACATCCGTAACGGAAAGGTGCAGGATGACATACGTCTCAATGACAATGACGTTATCATAGTATCTCCCCATACGCTTCTGGTTAACATTGACGGTAGCGTACGCCGCCCCATGCTGTATGAGATGACCCCCGATGAGTCTCTGGCAGACCTTATTGATTATGCAGGCGGCCTGCAGTCAAATGCATACAAGAAGGACGTCAGGGTAGTCCGCATGGGCGAATTCCAGCGCCAGATATTCACCGTTGCCAAGGAGCAGCAGTCAGGTTTCAAACTGATGGACGGTGATTCCATCTATGTTGACTCAATACAGGTTTCATTCGGTAACATGGCCGAGATACGTGGTGCCGTATACCGTCCGGGCCAGTTCCAGATTGACGGTGACATCACCACAGTAAAGGGGCTTATTGAGGCTGCCGGCGGACTCAAGGAGGATGCATTCCCCTCAAGAGCTCTGTTGAGCCGTACAAATCCGGACAAGACCCTTACCAACCTGGCCGTTGACATAAAGGGCCTGATGGATGGATCTGCACAGGATGAGGCATTGCGCAACAACGACGTACTGTTTGTTCCCAGTCTGTTTGACGTAGGTGAGGTAAAGACATTCAGCGTATACGGTGAGGTCCTGTTCCCCGGTGACTACCGTTATGCCGACAATACAAGCATTGAGGATCTGATTCTGCAGGCCGGCGGTCTTAAGGAAGATGCGTCACTGACCAAGGTTGACGTGGTACGCCGTAACCGTGACAAGGAGGCAACAGAGAAGAGCCAGTCAATTGCCGAGACATTCTCATTCAGCATCAACGAGGACCTTTCAATCAAGGACAATGACTTCCGTCTGGAGCCTTATGATGAGGTTTACATACGTCGCAGCCCGGGTTACTCGGTTAACCGCCGTGTAATCGTGGAGGGTGAGGTTACATTCCCCGGTTATTACTCACTTGCAACCAACAACGAGCGCCTGAGCGACATCATGGAGAGAGTGGGACAGTTCAGTTCAGAGGCCTATCCCGAGGGTGCGCGTCTGGAACGTAAGATGACTGACGATGAGAGGGCACGTATGCATGACATAGCCGAGATTCTGGCCGGTAATGACTCCATAGCACTTGCCAAGGCTGTTGACAAACTCATTAATATGACAACCTTTAACGTAGGTATCAATCTTAAGGAGGCAGTCGAAAAGCCGGGAGGCGCCGCCGATATCGTTCTGCGTGACGGTGACCGTATCATCGTTCCGGTATTCACCAACACCGTAAAGATTAACGGTGAGGTGATGTTCTCAAACACAACACCTTATGTAAAGGGTAAGAGCCTGAAGTACTACATAGAGAAGGCCGGCGGTTATTCACAGCGAGCCAAAAAGAGCAAGGCATACGTGGTTTACATGAACGGATCAGTGGCCAAGGCCAAGAAACGTTCCAGCAAACTGGTACAGCCCGGTTGCGAGATTGTGGTTCCCGCACGTGCCGATCGTGAAGGACTCTCAACGACTGAGATTCTCAGCTTAGGTTCAACATCAGCATCATTGGCAACTGTTGTACTTGCTCTCATGAGCCTTTTGAAATAAAAAACAGATCATCATGGAAGCAGACAACAATAACTTAGAGAAGATCAGAGTCACAGTGATTGACCTGGAAAAACTGGTCAGAAAACTGTTTCAGAAGAAGATGATGATTATCATCGCCTGCGTTGCGACTGCAGTCATATCATCAATTCTGATAGTCTGTGTCCCCAGAGGATACAACAGCCAGGTGATGCTTGCCCCCGAGGATGACAGTTCCAGCGGAAGCACATTGAGCGACATAGCATCATCGTTCGGTTTTGATTTCGGCGCCATGAGATCATCGGATGCCATATATCCCTTGCTCTATCCGGACCTTTTTAACTCAAACGATTTCGTGGTAGGACTCCTTAAGACAAGAGTGGAGACCCTTGACGGAAGCATAGACACCACATATCTGGAGTATCTGATGCATCATCAGAAATCGGCCCCATGGTCAGCAGTGTTCAATAAAATGAAGGGGCTGGTCAAGCCCAAACCCCGCAAGACGGATCTGGCTCGCGCCAATAAAGAGGGCATAGATCCCTTCATGCTGACATACAAGGAGTTCATGATTGTCAAGAAGGTCAAGGAGAACATCAAGTGCACGGTTGACAAGAAGACCAACGTCATCACAATCAACGTCAAGGACCAGGATCCGCTGATATGTGCAACCATGGCCGATTCGGCATGCGCCCGTCTGCAGGCCTTCATCACACAGTACAGGACCAGCAAGGCCCGCAAGGATTTTGAATACTACTCAGAACTTTTAGAGGAGGCCAAGTTGGATTACAGACGTTCCGCAAAGGAGTACAGTGACTATTGCGACTCGCACAAGGGCATGGTACTTCAGGCCGATATCTCCAAGAGAGATGAACTGGAGAGTGAGATGAACGCCAATTACAACACACTGACTGCACTGAATGCACAGATTCAGACAGCCAAGGCCAGAATACAGGAGAAGACCCCCGCGTTCACCATGCTGCAGAACGCATCGGTTCCCGTCAAGGCATCCACTCCCAAGAGGATGATATTCGTGTTCTGCATGACACTGCTGGCTTTCGTAATAAGCACACTGATCGCTGTCAAAAAGATACTGGCTGAAGAATAATGTCAAGCTCAGCTGCCAAAATAGCAAACAATACTATTTTATTATGGGGCCGGATGCTGGTCATTACCATAATAAACCTTTATGCGCTGAGAATTCTTATAAAAGCCCTGGGTGACAATGACTACGGCCTGTATAATGCGGTCGCGGGTATCGTCACATTGTTTATGTCTGTCTGCACTGTCCTTTCATTGTCAACACAGCGTTTCTACTCATATGAATCGGGCCGCAAAAACGATTCCCGTCTCAATGAGATATTCTCCAAGAGCCTGAACCTGAATGTGGTCCTTGCACTGGCCGTTATCCTTCTGCTTGAGACCGTAGGTTTGTGGTATCTAGGGAACGGTCTGAAGGTTGATGCTGACAGGTTGGAGGCAGCCCGATGGGTATACCAGTTTGCTGTCTTTTCAATGGTCTGCATGCTTCTGCAGATTCCCTACATGGCTGCCGTGATGGCTCATGAAGACATGGGAATCTACACCATAATAACTACTGCGGAGTGTCTTTTGAAACTGGTTGTAATTTTCCTGATAGGATGCGGAGGCATTGACAGGATGATATTTTACGGCGGCGGTATGTTTGTTGTGGTATTCCTGACATTCCTTTCATATGCACTGGTGGCAGGCCGCAGATACAATGAATGCCGATATCACATACAGAAGGACCGTACCCTCTACAGGGAACTGCTTACCTTCTCGGGCTGGACATTCTACGGAACGGCTGCAGGCGTTGTCATGATACAGGGCAACACGCTGCTGCTGAACCGGTTCTTCAAACCCTTTATCAATGCTGCATTTGCTGTGGCCGTTCAGATACAGAACGCCTTTGTCCAGTTGTGCAACAGCGTTGTCCTGGCCATAAGGCCGGCAATGATCCGTTCCTATGCGGTTCAGGACCATGACGGACTGAACCTGCTCTTCTCTTTCAGCAACAAGACGCTTTTCTTCATTGTATCTGTTGTGGGAATTCCCCTGATAGTGGAGATGCCCCTGATAATGGATGTATGGCTTGTGGAAACCACCCCTGAAAAGATACTGTTTGCCCGTCTGATGATAGGATATGTTGCGGTGATTGCCATGCAGAACCCTATAACAATCATTATGCAGGCCTCAGGCAATATCCGGATGTATCATCTTCTGGCAGAAACCGTAATGCTCATGTGTCTTCCTGTATCATGGGTTCTGTTCCGTATGGGAATGCCCGCATATACCGTTCTGATTTCAATGATATCGGTCTGCATAGTCGCCCATATGACGCGTCTTTACTGTCTCAAGAGAAACTACAGGTATTTCTCAATCTCTGATTACCTGCTCAAGTTCCTGGTTCCGTATATCCTGTTCACACTGGTTTCTTTTGCAGCAGCATTCCTGCTTCACCGGGTGATAGGATCAGCGGCCTTACGTTTTGTGGCAGTGCTGGCCATTCCGCTTCTGATACTCTCTGCATTCGTCTACCTGGGTGGACTGACTGCAGCAGAGAAGGCATATGTGAATAAGCTGATTTCAAAAATCCTGAAACCCAAGAGATGAAACCTACATTGGCCGATAACATACTGATTGTGTTGTATTTTCTGCTGTGGGTGGTGACATTCATCCTCTATCACAGGAAATACCGGAATCTGGATGGCGGCAGCGTCATTATCGGCTCCTATTTCTGTTATGCTTTCTTCTCTATACTGACACTGAACAATCCCATCACCTTATGGGACTACTATGACTATCATCACCTGACGGTGTTCCCGTTCATCTATCTGTTTGTCATGCTGATAATTGCATTGTCGCCTGCAATCAGATTCCATAACAATCCCGCCAGTCAGATAGAGGCTCCCAGTTCCTTTATCCTGCATGTGCTCTCTGTAATCATCATACTGTCGGCTCTGCTGCTGTTCCCTAATATCATAGCGAATCTGGGAGACGGTCTGGTTAAACTGATCACTGATACCGATGCCGGAAAGGATGCATATGAGGAACAGCTCAAGAATGCAGCCGATTCGGGAAGCGGGATAGCCAATATCCCCTCCATCATATTCAATGCACTGTCCGAGATTGCCATATTCCTGTTCTTCTATTTCATGACCTTGAAAAGAAAGAATGTATGGCTTGTGGGCGGACTTGGATTTGCAATTGTAGTGGCTGTGCTGCAGCCCATCATGGCCGGCCAGAGAAGTCTTGTGATCTATACCGTACTGACGGTGATACTGGGCTATTTCTTCTTCAAGCAGTTCTTCTCGGATATTCTGAGGAAAGTAATGCGTTACGTGGGCATCGTTGCCTTAGCCATGACTATGGTGCCGGTAATTGCCATTACCGTGAGCCGATTCTCACAGTACCGTCAGTCGACAGTAACTGACTATGTGAACTGGTATATAGGACAGGGAAACATCTACTTCAACAACTATGCTTTGGATGACAACGGCATCCGATACGGTGACCGTACGCTGAATCTGGTAAAGCGCGTAATCAGTTCAAACGCATCCGATAACTTTGTGGATAGACGTGATACATTCAGTAATCTGTATGTGAACGATGATATTTTCACTACGTTCGTAGGTGATTTTGCGATTGACTACGGACCGGTACTGGCTTTTCTGATTTTTGTGGTATTCAATTCGTGGGTACTGTTCAAAACCAGAGTTCAGGACAACAGAATTAAGATACAACAGGTCATTCTGCTCTATTTCACCATGTGCGTGTGTATGCAGGGGGGAATGACACTGTTCACATTTGCCGATACGGCGAATCTTAAGATGTTCTGTATGTTTGCTTTGTACGCATATCTGGTGTTGTATGATATCATATTGGAGAAGTTCCCCCGGCAAATTGAGTATGTAAGGCATACAGGCAAGCCGTTACCCAAAAAGAGAATCATTGTGAAATAGCCTATGAAGAGGATAATGCTTGTTTTCGGTACCCGCCCTGAGGCCATCAAAATGTGTCCTCTGGTCAAGGAGTTTCAGAAATATCCGCAGGATTTTGAAACTGTGGTATGCGTAACCGGTCAACACCGGGAGATGCTGGATCAGGTGCTGGAAATTTTTGAAGTGACTCCTGATTATGACCTGAATATCATGAAGCAGGGACAGGATCTGTACGATGTCACATCGCGTGTGCTCCTGGGTATGCGTGACGTATTCACGGAATGCAGGCCGGACATTGTCCTGGTTCATGGCGATACCACCACATCAATGGCTGCCGCAATGGCCGCTTTCTATCAGCAGATACCTGTAGGTCATGTGGAGGCCGGACTCAGGACACATAACATGCTCAGCCCGTGGCCCGAGGAGATGAACCGCCAGGTGACAGGCCGTATTGCCGACTATAATTTCAGTCCCACAGCCCTGAGTGAACAGAATCTCAAGGATGAGAATGCGCACGGCAGGATATTCGTAACCGGGAACACCGTGATAGATGCCCTCCATATGGTGGTGCGTAAACTCAAGTCCGATGAGACTCTTGCCATGGAGCAGGTGAATGTACTGCAGAAAGCCGGCTATGATCCCAGGAGACTTGACGGAGGCCGTAAACTGGTTCTCATCACAGGACACCGCAGGGAGAACTTCGGTGACGGATTCATCAGTATGGTTACGGCAATGAAGGATCTCAGTGAAAGGTATCCGGATGTGGATTTTGTCTATCCCATGCATCTGAATCCCAATGTCAGAAAGCCCATTCATCAGGTTTTCGGCCATGATCTGACCGTGTACGGCAATTTCTTCTTCATAGAGCCTCTTCAGTATCTGGAGTTCGTATATCTGATGGAGAAGAGTTATCTGTTGCTCACCGACAGCGGAGGCATTCAGGAGGAGGCTCCCGGACTTGGAAAACCGGTTCTTGTGATGCGTAACACCACAGAGCGGCCCGAGGCACTCTCTGCCGGAACGGTCAAACTGGTGGGAACCGACCATGACCTTATTGTAAATGAGGTGAGCAGACTGATTGAGGACAAGGAGTATTATGACAGTATGTCCAAGGCCCAGAACCCGTACGGCGACGGTCTGGCATGTCAAAGAATAGTAAATGCTTTAAGGTAACAGCATATCGGTATGAAAGCCAGAGTAATTGCATTATATCTTCCCCAATTCCATCCCATACCGGAGAATGACCTCTGGTGGGGACCCGGATTCACCGAATGGACAAACGTAGCCAAGGCCAAGCCGTTGTTCCGCGGCCATATCCAGCCCAGGATTCCGGCCGATCTGGGATTCTATGACCTCCGTCTGCCTGAGACCCGTGAGAAGCAGGCTCAACTGGCACGCCAGGCAGGAATAGAGGGTTTCTGCTATTACCATTACTGGTTCGGCAACGGAAAACAGTTGCTGGAACGTCCGTTCAATGAGGTGCTTGAAAGCGGAAAGCCTGATTTTCCTTTCTGCCTGTGCTGGGCTAACCATGATTGGACAAATAAGACCTGGACCAGTAAGGGCACTCTCAAGAAGGACAATATGATGATACAGATGGAATACTCCATGGATGATCATCGGAACCATTTCATGTCATTGCTTCCTGCTTTCAGGGACAAACGCTACATTACGGTAGACGGAAAGCCCATGTTCGTGATTTACAATTCAGTTTCTTTCCCGCAGGTAAGAGAGTTCATCAACCTCTGGCAGGATCTGGCGCATCAGAACGGCCTGCCCGGCATATATTTTGTCGGAGGATCGGCATCAACATACGCTTTCCGTAAGAATGAAGAGGGCAAACGTGTAGCATCGATACCAGATCTTAAGAGCAGTGCCGATGTGTACAACTCTGTGCTTGACATGGGTTTTGACGCGGTCAACTCTTTCGGAAAGCGCCGCGGTGAGATGCTTGAGGAGGGCCGGATCAAGAATATCGTGCGGATAGCCTTGCAGAAATGCGGCATTCCCGTAAGCAAGAAATACGATTACTTAAAGACGGTAAGCGGCTATTTCGCTCCTGAGGATACCTGGGAAAACGTTTTTCCCACCATACTGCCGCAGTGGGACCGCACTCCCAGAGCGGGATCGGCCGAAGGTATGTATGTTAACGCTACACCTGAGAATTTCCGCAAGCACGTGCTCAACGCCCTTGATCTGGTCAAGAACAAGGAAGAGCAGCACCGTATAATTTTCCTCAAATCGTGGAACGAGTGGGGCGAGGGCAATTATGTTGAACCTGATCAGACATGGGGTCACGGATTTCTGGATGTATTGTCTGAAACGATAAAATAAACCATCCCTAATGAAAGAGATAGTATTCATACTCAGTTCCCTGAATGATCCTCACTACCGCAAGCGTGTGGAGGAGTTCATGGACCATGGCTATGAAGTTACCGTCTACGGTTTCAAGAGGGAGGGGCGTGAACTGCCGCCTTCACGCTATAATCCGATTGTCCTGGGCGAGATACAGAACCGCAGTTTCAGTTCAAGGATAGGAATACTCAACTCAAGTATCAGGTCCATATCGGCCCAGTGCAGGGGAAAGATATGTTTCTACAGCAGTCTGGATATAGCCTTTTTTGCATCACTGCATATCAGAGCCCCATATATTTATGAGGTCTGCGACCTGACTGAACTTACAATAGACAATGGAGTTGCAAGAGGAATCCTTACGGCGCTCAACAGGCGTTACATCCGCAAATCCATAACGACAATCATAACTTCCGAGGGCTTTGCACAGCATTTTTCCGGTATTGATCAGGGTAAGTTCTCACTTATTCCAAACAAAGTGAGTCCGGACATTCCCGCTTTTACTGCAGAAAGGAAGACCATTGACAAGGATGTAATCAGAATAGGTTTTGCAGGAGTGATAAGGTTTGAAACGATCTATCATTTTGTCAAGGCGGCATCCGAATTCGGCCGTAACATAGAAGTTCATCTGTTTGGCATATACAGAGATACTGACAAATGGTCTGTAAAGATCCGTGAACTGGAAAAGGAGTCGGAAAATGTGATTTATCACGGGCCTTTTTCAAATCCTGACGGACTTCCCGCCATTTATTCGGGAATTGATATGGTGTTATGTACATATTCACCTACTTTTGGAGTGAAGTATGCCGAGCCCAACAAACTGTATGAGGCCATTTATTTCAGATGCCCTATCATTGTCAGCGAAAACGTCTTTCTTGGCGACAAGGTGAGAAGGCTGAACGTGGGCTATGTGATAAATGCCATGGACGAGGAGGTTATCAAATCGTTCCTGGCCGGTTTGAATGAGGCTGAATATAATCAGAAGGTCATGGCCTGTGAGAGTATTCCGCAAAGAGACTGCCTGAATATCAACGAAGAATTCTTTAGCGTACTTGAAACAAAACTGAGGATTTATGGTAACAAATAAACTGCACGAAATATATCATGTCTTTGAAGAACTTGTAGCAAAAGTGTTCGGTGAGAACGCCCGCTACAGGCTGATATATTTTTTGCGGACCGGTAAATACCTGAATCTTGACAATCCCCGAGATTGGAACGAGAAGATGTTCTGGCTCTCACGATATTGGCGTAACCCGTTGCTGTCGGTATGTTCCGATAAGTATGCGGTAAGACAGTATCTGGCCGATAAGGGGTGCCAGGATATCCTGAATGAGCAATACGGGGTCTATGACTCGGCAGCCGATATTGACTTTGACAAACTTCCGTCAAAGTTTGTACTCAAATGCAATCATGGGTCCAGAATGAACATCATTGTCGAGGACAAGTCTGCACTTGATATACCTGAAACGGTAAAAACTTTGGATAAATGGTTGGGATTCCAGTATGGCAGGGGTACAGAATGGCAGTATCGGAGTATCAGACCCAGAATACTGGCCGAGAAGTATCTGGAGAGTTCTGACGGCAGAATGACAGAATACCAGATATTCTGTTTTAACGGGAAACCCATGTTCTTTCTGGTAAGGAATGATTTGCGCAAGAGTTCCGTCGACAGACAGTCTGACGAATATGCCGTCTCATATACCATTGACTGGCAGCGCGTTTATATGAGAAAGGGTGAGGAGAAGTTCGGTCTTGATATTCCTAAACCGCACAATTATGAGAAGATGATTGAATATGCCCGTCGTCTGTCTGAGGATTTTCCCCAGGTCAGGGTTGATTATTACGAGATTGATGACAGGCTTGTTTTTGGAGAACTGACATTTTCTTCACACGGCGGAATCCAGTCCAATTACAAAAAAGAATATATCAGGACTCTTGGAGAGGAGTTGAAGCTTCCTTCAAAGTACAACGGTTGATATTGTTTTTTTTACTACTTTTATAGCCGTTTTGTTAAGACAAGTGTTTGATGACTGACGGCCTGGTTTCCATTATAACCACTCTATATAACTCCGGTAACTTTATTGCAAAGACAATAGAGTCTGTTATGGCGCAGACCTATTCCAATTGGGAGATGATCATAACAGATGACTGTTCGACGGATAACGGCTGTGAGATAGTGGAGTCATATGCCGCTAAAGACCCCAGAATCAAATTGTTCAGACTTAATGAAAACGGCGGTCCCGGCGTGGCCCGTAATAATTCCATAGCAAATTCCCAGGGACAGTACATCGCATTTCTGGACAGCGATGACACATGGATGCCTGACAAACTTGAGAAACAGCTTGCCCTGATGGCCGATAAGGGTTGCGGAGTAGTATACTCAAGCTATCTGATCTGTGACGGAGATGACAATGTGACCGGTATGGTCAAATGCAAGGCCAGAACACGCTATTGGAGGGAGGTCTGTGACAACTCGATTGGTTTCCTCACCATGATGTTTGACCGTAAGATAGTAGGCGACGCAATGTTGCCCACAATCCGTAAACGTCAGGACTGGGGCCTTAACATAGAACTCCTGAGACGTTGCAGAGTGGCATACGGTGTCAAGAAGCCTTTGGCTGTATACAGGATCAGGAAAGGTTCCGTTTCAAGAGACAAGCTCCCGCTTGTAAAATACAATATTTCAATTTACAGACAGATACTGGGCTATTCGGCAGTCCGTGCAGTATTGATGTTCACATTCATATTCATGCCGTTCTACATCGGCAAGAAGGTGCTCAATTTCTTTAAGACAATATGCGTCAACAAGCATCTCAAGGTTTAACTTCTGCCCGTTTTCTGTCTATTATCTGTGTTGGTTTACTACTATTACTAATTTAAATAACAAGATGAAGAAAGTATTATTTACAGTTGCTCTGGCCCTCGTAGCAGCAGGTGTCAGCGCACAGGAGCCTGAGTTCCGTATGCCTATGGGCGGCGGTTTCGGCGGTTTTGGCGGCTTCGGCGGTTTCGGCGGCGGCCAGCAGGTTGACGTAAAGTTTGACGAGTATGTAGCTGCTCCCGAAGGTTTTGACCAGGAGCGTGCAGGCATCGAGCGCGGTACCGTTCAGCTTATTGAGTATAAGTCTGAGTCAGTAGGTACTGTACGTAAGGCCAACGTATATCTTCCTCCCAAGTATGATCCCAAGAAGAAGTACAGCGTTCTCTACCTGCTCCACGGTATCGGTGGTGACGAGTGGGAATGGATGAATGACGGTGGTGTACCCAATATCATCATGGATAACCTCTATGCTGACGGCAAGGTAGCCGACATGATCGTTGTTATGCCTAACGGACGTGCTGCTGAGAATGACTCACGTGCCGGCGGTATGGCTTCATCAGCTGCTTTCGGTGTATTTGACAAGGACCTCATCGGTAGCCTTATGCCTTACATCAACAGCCACTTCAGCACATACACTGACAAGATGCACACTGCCATTGCAGGTCTGTCAATGGGTGGCGGCCAGTCTCTGAACTTCGGCCTTGCCAACATGGACAAGTTCGCTTATGTAGGCGGTTTCTCATCAGCTCCCAACACCATGCGTGCCGCTCAGCTCATTCCTGACGTTGAGAAGGTAAAGCAGGAGAACAAACTGCTCTGGATGGTTTGCGGTGGTGCCGACGGTCTGATTGGCAACAGCACACAGCTTAAGGCTTTCTGCGACGAGAACGGAATTCCCTGCACCCTTATCAATTATCCCAATGAGGGTCACAACTTCACAGTTTGGAAGTACGGCCTCTACAACTTTGCACAGTTGATCTTCAAATAATCAGATTACATTCTGAGCATCTTTAAGAAGTCACGTTCCGTTCGGAGCGTGGCTTCTTCTTTTCCCTTTACGGTTTGGGTCTCGGGGAAGAGAAGCATGGTTGAGAAATCACTCTCAGGCATATGGATACGCTCATATAGGTGGCGGAACGAACGTCCGGCGTGTGTCTCGCTGTCGCGCGGTCCGACTATCATCAGCAGGTGGTCCTCCTTGAGTCCGCTTATTACCCAGTGCATATCGGCCGTCTCACTGACCTCATTGTATGATACGCGGCCGCTTGAGAAGTTGAGTCCGGTACCGCGTACGGCCGATATCGGCTGATCCTTACCGTAGAACTCGGTAGCGCAGCCTATGGCCATGGTGATGCGGTATATGCTCTCCATACATTTCTCAAATGCCTCATCCTGAATTACCGGGCCGGGAACCAGAACCACTATGCGTCTTATGGTGTTTATGGGCGTTACAAAACGCTGCAGAACTATCTGGCCGTGGAAGCCGTCATTAAGGGGGCTGATGATGTTGTCCAAATAGGGAAGGTTGATGCTGTGACGCAGCGGCAGTCCCATAAGCATGCGGTCTGTACTGAACTCATTGGATGCATGAAGTATGCTGTCAATGATGTTGTTGCCCAGACGGTTGTGCGCAATGAATGGGACATCGGCCGATGCCGCTATCCTGGAGGCCTCTTCCAAGCGGCCCTTGCCG